>Ga0208407_1000035_pt1 | contig 62052 bp, 53 predicted proteins | sample ETNtaG_9_FD_185775 | JGI IMG/M metagenome (GOLD analysis project Ga0208407, IMG submission 185775) | Marine microbial and viral communities from oxygen minimum zone, Eastern Pacific Ocean - ETNP201406SV69 (SPAdes) (version 2) | ecosystem: Environmental > Aquatic > Marine > Oceanic ...
GTCTGGGAACATTCTCTTGCCCTGGAAAGCGTATGGAAGATGGACGATAATGCGACTCCATTGGTTGGTCAGAATTTCATCAGAATTGGGGTTGTATCTGCCCTCTTCTATTGCCTTTCGACGGAAGTCGATGAAAGCCTGCTTAACCGATTCGGAGTAGCATCGATTTGAGAACTGACCGTCGAAAACTGGAGTGTCCTTGTGGATCATTATTTTATCGTTCTCGAAGATTACCTCGTTCTTCTTCTTGGAGCGAGGCAATAGTTTGAGGATCTTCTCGGCTAGGTTTGACGTAATACTGGCACCTGATTCCTCTGCTAGTTCTAGTACGTTCTCCACTACTGTTCTTGTTTCAATCTGCCTCCGTGGCTTGAAGAAATCGTGGACTGGCATTGTGGAAACCCCCCAAATATCTGGGATTGCCAATAATCTGGGATTGTGACGAATTAGTATCGCTCCCCCTCCGGCACCCTGGGTGTACTCTCCAGAAGAGCCGAGGTCGTACTTTGCGTTATCAGCAAAGACAACAATACCTACTCGATTTCTATCCTCTCCCCCTCTAGCTACCCAGTCAAGGGTATTGTGCATCGCATCTACTGCACCGATGCAAGCAAATGTCATATCGACAACGTCGCAATTTCTGAAGCATTCTTCACCGAACTTTGGTGAGTAACGCTGTTCCAGCATGTCCATTATGTAGGTCGCAGTTGGTTTAGCTCCGTCAAGGGCTGATTCGGTCCCGAGATAAATCCGACCGACCGACGATGGTTCGATAGAGTTCCTGTCAATCAACCTGGAAACTGCGTTTGCACCCATGGTTGCAGTATCTTCGTGGACATCTGGAATGGCCATTGCCTCTAGTCCCAATCCCTTGCTAAGTTTCCCGTAGTCCGCCCCTCTGAATTCTGCGAAGTCCTGCATTGCAAAGTAGAGCCTTGGGAAGTGCAAGGCGATGTCGTCGATTCCTACTTCTGGCACGTTATTCCTGCTTATCGGCATTGGTCTACATTATCATACCTGTGGAATAACTACACTGTAGTCTCACATTAGTCTTGTAACTAGTTTCCGCCGGTGATATTGTTTATCGAATCCAGGAGTTCTTTCTTTCCTGAGAAATGGGAGGAAATTGGAGATAATACTTCGGAGAGTCCATCGGCAACCCCCATCTTTGCATCCAATGGGTGTATTGTACCGTCCGAAACTGCGTCTATGAAAGACTGAGAATCAGTCCACTCTGAGGTCTCTCCGTACTTTGGATCCGGGGACACTGTGATCTTGCCTATTTTGGGCATTATTACGTGACTAGCGATCTCGAAAACAGGGGAGTTTTGGTTGCCTACCTCAAGGAATGCCTTCCGCATCTTTGACCTAATAAATTCGGGTTCATCGTCCAGCAAAATAGCATTTCCAGGATCAGACTTGGACATCTTGTGATCGAAGGAGTCCATCCGACCCCCGGGTCCCTTTAGTCCCGACAGCATAGGAGTATGGATGCAAGTTGGCTTGATCCAGTTATTTTTCTCCGCGACCTCGCGCATGTACATATGCGCCTTTCTTTGATCCATTCCTCCGAATGCGATGTCGACGCTCAACTCGAAGATGTCCGCAGCCTGGAGGGCCGGGTAGTAGAATGCTGCTAGATCATGATCCGATGAATCCTCGTCTCTGCCCATTATGCTGAATGTTCTGCGAACCCTTGAGAGGCTCATGTTCTTTGAGCATCTGAGCACCCTTTCCCAGTACTTTCCAGAATCCATTACCTCTGAGGCTCGTACAAATTGAATCTCCCCTGGGGCCTCACCTTCTTTTGGGTTTCCGAGAATTGCCCGGAACATCTCAGACATGTACTCAGAGGCTATGGAAATCTTCTCCATATCTCTCCCGAACTTGTCATTTACCCATGCATGCCAGTCGGCTAACAAGATGATTACGTTCACGCCTTCATCAATCAGATTTCTAATTGTGTCAGCAAGTATCATCCAACCGAGGTGAGCCTTTCCACTCGGCTCCAGACCCACATAAGCCACCAATTCTTGATCACCGGAGTGACTTGAACCTCCAGAAAGTACTGATTCAACATGATTTATCCCCACTACTTCTTGACAGCCTGAGAACATCCTCTCGATTCGATCTCGGGATTCCGAGTCTATCTCTGGAGGAGTTCCCTCTGACATCTGGCCACCTAGTTGAACAGCTTGTTGAGCTTCTGAGCCCTGCCTGCGGCCTTAGTATTGTCACTGGCATCTAGAAGTGCTTCTATCTCCCCTATCAGAGACTCTGCCTGTTCTTTCTTATCCTCTGCAATACTTTCTGACATCTCCATGAAGTGCTTCGCTGCGGAGATTGCTGACTTTGCTTTTGATGCCTTCTTTGCCCATTCCTTCGCCTTATCCCCTCGTTGTTTGGAATTGTAGCCAGTGGCCTTGTCTAGGAAGGCCGTCCACCTCTTCCTATCTTCCATTGCAGACTTCATCGCTTCCGGGTCTTCAAAGTCAGGAGGGACATTAGTGATATCAACAATCATTGCTCCATTTTCATATCTGGCTTCAATAGATGTCATGACGCCATGGGATGCCTCGAATGAGTCGCCAGCGGAGCTTTCTACTTCGTCGAAGAACTCCTTTGCAAGGGCACCTAGTCCGCCACTGCCGTCTACTTCCTTGATTAATCCCCTGCGAACGTCGAATCGCTCCATGGCCCTCCGAATGAACAGGGTCTCTTCAATACTGCCGACTCAGAGCAACCTCTAGAACTAGTAGAAGGGCTAAACGGGCACAGTGTTTCCGGCATACATGGGCAAGAGTCGTTTTCTGACGATAATGGGAGTAGTGGCCATTCTTTTGTTGCCACTGGCAACAGCACAGTCGGTAGTCGCCATGGATAGTGTCGTCATCCTTGAAGATCTCGACCTTGGAATGGAAGGAGGAGAGATTTCCCCAGATAGAGGGTCCATTCTAGCCTATGGTGCTGATTCTTCGATTTTCTTAATCGCGGCCGAAGAACCGAAGAACAATTCAAGAGTTCAATTTTCTGAGAGCGGGACACTGCTGGATGCTTCGTTCCATCCTAGCGGCAAGACAGCACTAATTGTAGGTGAGGAGGGTCTTGTATTGAGGTTTATTTCATCCAATAGAACCGTCGAGAACGAAGGGGGCGCTTCGAACTTCGGCAGCACGGAACTAAATGCAGTATCGTGGAACGGAGATGGAAGTTGGGCTTACATTGGCGGCGAAGGAGGATGGATTTGGAGGTTCAGAGGCCTTGATGGAGGAGGAGTTGAGGCAATTCCTCTCGAAAATAGGGGTGAAAGCGACGTTAATGCAATCTCTTGTCTTAGGGGTCACAATGTCTGTATTGTTTCTTCAAGCGTCGATGGAATTGGGATAATAAATCAAGATCACGAGTTATTCTGGATCGGAGGGTATGGAAATCCTTGGATTGATGTCACGTGCCCCTCGAGTACCTCCATGGAATGTGTTGTCATCTCCTCGGATCTGACGATTGCTAGCATTGGGATAGATATTGAAGATCCTTCGAAAACTACGATTTATGACAATGATATCGTTCAATTGAAAGGATTTGATGGCGTAATGACTGGGGTCGACACTCAGAAAGAAGGGAATTCTCTGATTTCACTGGCCCCCTTCGGATTAATTGAACATGACCTAGAAGAAAGTAGGTCTTTCCACTGGTTGGACAATACTGATGCAATAGATTTCGATGCTTCGATTGCAGGAGAGAGGATTGTATCCACATGGGGTACTGGGCCCTTTGATGGGTGGATTCTAACTGATAGTGGAACTATCGTTTCGTTCACAACGGATACCCAGGAGAGAGGTGGGTCGATGCTAGAAATCTGGATTGGAATAATTATTCTCGGGGGAACTACCTTGATGATTGTCTCCCTACTGACTAGTTCTTCACCGAGGCTTAGCAGATGGGTGACAAAAAAGATCGGAAGTGAAGAAGAACGGAAAAGTGCGATCAGAGAAGAAAGGCGACTCTCGAGGAAAAAAGGTCGAGCATAAATTCATGTGCAAACTTGTTCGCGAGGGGCTGAGAACATGGCATACGAGGCGTTAGACTTCTTCGACATCGATTCCTTGCTGACCGAGGAAGAGAGAATGGTTAGAGACATGGTGAGAGACTGGGTAGAAGAGAGAGTGCTACCGAATATCGAGGATGCATGTAGGGATGGGGTTTTCCCAGACGAGTGGAGGGCCGAGATAGGGGAGATGGGGATCCTTGGGGCTCCTTTGGAGGGATATGGTTGTCCCGGCCTCTCTTACATTGCATACGGACTAATTTGCCAGGAGTTGGAGCGTGGAGACAGTGGTGTTCGCTCTTTTGCCAGCGTCCAAGGTTCTCTTGCGATGTATCCGATCTGGGACTTCGGAAGTGAGGAGCAGAAAGAGAAGTATTTGCCGGGAATGGCAAAAGGAGACTTGGTCGGTTGCTTTGGTCTAACTGAGCCAGACTATGGTTCCAACCCAGGAGACATGATTACTCGTGCTGAAGACAAGGGAGATCACTTCCTCTTGAATGGGGCGAAGATGTGGATTACGAATGGAACAATTGCTGACTTGGCTGTTGTTTGGGCCAAACTCGATGGAGAAATCCGCGGTTTCATTGTTGAGAAGGACGACGAAGGTTTTAGCGCCCCTGAAATGAAGGGGAAGCACTCACTCAAGGCAAGCGTGACCAGTGAGTTAGTTTTCCAAGACTGTAAAATCCCCAAGGACAGGATTTTACCAGATGTGAAGGGCCTAAGAGGACCTTTTAGCTGCCTCAATAATGCCAGATATGGGATCTCTTGGGGTGCTGTCGGTGCTGCCCAATCATGCTTCAACTCAGCGAGAGAATATGCACTGAGCAGAATTCAATTTGGGCATCCTATTGCTTCTTTCCAACTTGTTCAGAATAAACTATCATGGATGCTTCGTGAGATTACTAAGGGGCAATTACTAGCTTATCACATTGGTAAGAAGAAAGATGACGGAAGTTGGATTCCTGAGCAGATTTCCCTGGCCAAGATGAATAACGTAGACATGGCCCTTGAAATCGCACGTATGTCGAGGGACATCCATGGCGCCAATGGCATCCTTGATGAGTATCCCGTTATGAGGCACATGGCCAATCTAGAGTCAGTGAAAACATATGAGGGGACGCATGACATCCACAATCTGATACTAGGAAGGCACATTACGGGCATCCAATCGTTCACGAGGGAGCCTTGAATCCCAAGAGTCTGCCGTCCCAATATTGAAAGAGCCTCCTCCGACCCCGTTAACTGGGTAACATTATGGGAGTAGCAGTTCTGCTTAAGCAGGTCCCTGATACTACTGCCAAGATTAGCATTAGCGGAGGCAGGGTCGATGAGGCATCAATCACTAAATGGTCAATTAGCCCTTACGACGAGTATGCTCTCGAGAACGCTATCAAGTTGAAGGAATCTGGATTCGGAGATGTTGTAGCGATAACATGCGGCCCTTCACGGTCCGCGAAGTGCCTCACAGAGGCCGCGGCGGTTGGGGCGGATCGGTTAATCCACATTATTTCTGAATCTCCATTGGACAGCATACAAGTTCAATCACTTCTATCTGCAGCGGTAAAGGAGTCTGGGTGCGACGTGGTGATGTGTGGAAAGCAGGCTGCAGACACTAATAGTGGTTCAACAGGGCCTGGCTTGGCCGCTTCTTTGGGATTCTCGTGCGTAGGCGGGGCAACCGAGGTTTCAATGGATGGAGGAGTAGCCTCTGCTACTCGTCTAGGCCCCTCGGGCATGGAAGAAGTGGAAGTAGGGGTTCCTTGTGTTTTTACTTTTGACAAGGGTGATTCTGAGTTAAGGAGGCCGAATGTCAGAGGAATAATGATGGCTAAAAAGAAGCCCATAGATATCTTCGCACCTGATGATCTGGGGGTCGATGTCAGCAATTCAATGGTCAGCATCAAGTCTCATTCTTCACCCCCAGAGAAGCAACCGGGGCAGAAATTCGTTGGTTCTGATTCGATTCCACAGGTGGTTAGCAAGTTGAGGGAAGAGGCGAACGTCATCTAGAGGTTGTAAAAATGAATATAACAGTTATTTCAGAGTCTAGCAATGGTTCCCTGCACCCAGTTACAGCACAGCTAGTCGGTGCAGCATCCTCCCTAGGAGGGTCGATTACGGTCATCTGCCCAGGCGGGATTGGTTCCTCTGATGCTGCGCATATTTCTGGCGTTACAAAAGTAATCTCAGTGGAGGGGGATTGCTTCGAAAACTACGATTGCTCGGCATGGTCAGAGTCCCTATCCCCCTTGGCCGAGGGGGACTTGTTGCTCTCCTCATCGTCGACAATTGGCAGGGAGTTGATCTCGTCAATAGCTGCATCGAAGGGGATTCCGGTTGTTCAGGACGTGACTAGCCTGACAGGGGGCCTTTTGGCTACTAGGTCGATTTATTCGGGAAAGGCGATAGAGGAAGTGAGTATTTCGCCCCCCTGCGCAATCAGCTTGAGGGCTAATTCATTCGAATCAGCAGGAGAAGGAGGCAGGGGGGAAGTATCCACTGTCAATGTCAGCCAGGATGTTGCCGTTGCAGTGAAACAGGCACTTGCCAAGGCGAGTGAGAGGCTCGATGTTTCCGAGGCGGATATAGTTATTTCAGGAGGGAGGGGGATGGGCGAGCCTGCAAACTTCTCCCACCTGAACGAAGTTGCAGACTTACTTGGGGCGGCGGTTGGAGCTAGCAGGGCTGCAGTTGATACTTGGGAAGAGATACCTCACAGTATGCAAGTCGGACAGACTGGAAAAACAGTCACTCCTAACCTATACATCGCAGTTGGGATAAGTGGGGCCATCCAGCATCTCGCCGGTATGCGTTCGAGCAAGTTTATTCTCGCAATAAACAAGGATCCGGAAGCTCCAATCTTTGGTGTTGCGGATTACGGAGTTGTTTCAACTTGGGAAGAAGCACTTCCGGTGTTAAAGGAACAGCTTGCGGAAATGCTGTCAAACTGACGCCTGCTCCTTCTCCGAGTCGGCCCTAGTCTGCCCTATTCTATTGAGATACTCCTCAGTAACCCCTCCAGTAACATATACGCCATTGAAGCAAGAGCAATCAAAATCAGCCGGAGTTTGTGCACCTGCACCAGTGCAAGATTCGACAAGATCACCAAGATCCTGATAAATCAGCCAATCAGCCCCTATAGAGTTGCAAATTTCCTCGTTTGTCTTTCCGTATGCGACGTATTCCTCTCTTGCTGGCATATCAATTCCATACACATTCGGATGAATGATGGGCGGAGAAGATGAAGCGAACAGAACCCTTGATGCCCCAGCATCCCTCGCCATTTGGACGATTCTCCGGGATGTGTTCCCTCTGACTATGCTATCATCCACTATCAGGACTGTCTTGCCGTCAAACTCCTCATCGATAGTATTCAGTTTCTTCCTAACTGAGTCCTTTCTTATCTTCTGGCCGGGCATTATGAAAGTCCTCCCAATGTAGCGATTCTTGACGAAACCTTCTCGATAGGGTATCCCCAATGCGCTAGAAAGACCTAGGGCAGCTATTCTCCCACTATCTGGAACTGGGATGACTGCATCGATCTCACCCCCCTGGAAGGATTGAGAAACTCTCTTTGCAAGTGATTCGCCCATCCTCAATCTTGCCTTGTGGACTGAAATGCCGTCAATTACAGAGTCTGGCCTGGCAAAGTAAACATGTTCGAAGACACATGGTGTGTGGTCAATATTGGGGTGGCAAACCTGTGAAACAATGCGCCCGTCCATCCTAACAATTACTGCTTCTCCGGGAGAGACATCCCTGTCCATCTCGAAGCCTATTGATTGACAGACCACGCTTTCTGAAGATACTAGCCTCTCAGTGAAATTGTCGGACTCCCTCTTTCCTAGGAATAGTGGACGAATCCCATTAGGATCCCTGAATGCGACCATTCCCCAGCCAGTAATTAGGCACACCACACTGTAGCTCCCCTCTACTCTCAGGTGAGTCCTCTCGACTGCTCGGAAGATGTCATCCTCGCCTAGAGCACCCATTCCACCTGGCCGACCATCTACCGATCTCTGTATTTCTGCTGCGAAAAGGTTGAGCAGGGCTTCTGAATCTGAACTGGTGTTTATTCTGCGATGATCGTATTCTAGGAGGCCGGAGATTATGTCAGGAGTATTATTGAGATTCCCATTGTGTGCCAGACTGACGCCAAATGGAGTATTTGTGTAGAAGGGCTGTGCCTCTGCGGAAGAGTTTGAGCCGGCGGTCGGGTATCTCACGTGACCAATGCCCATTGATCCGACCAAGTTGTTCATATGGCGCTCGAGAAAGACATCCCGGACCAATCCATTTGCTCTCCGATGGCATATGTTGTCAGAATCACTGGTGACTATTCCTGCTGCATCTTGACCCCTGTGCTGTAAAACAATAAGGCCGTCATATACAGAAGAAGCAACCTGAGTTCCCGGAGCGCCAACTATTCCGATGATTCCGCACATCGGCTATCATTCTCGGGTATGCGACCAAGCCTTAGGCGTTTCCGGCATTGTCACTTCTTCTGAGACATGGACCTGTTGCGCTTGTTCCACCTGAACTTCCGAAGCCTGGCTGTGTCGCCATACCCACAACTTGCACATTGTCCCTTTTGCTTATGGTACGAGTGGCGCCCACATCTCCTGCATCGTATATGGGTAGATTTCTGTCTCTTGCCCATGCTCGGTGTACCTTTTGACATGCGTTTCACCCTACTAAGACGACGCGTCCACCGACCGATTTGTTAAGAGGCTTATCCTGAACAATACCATTGTAATTATCGACAAAAAGATGGGCAATAGTCCGAGCAAACACGAGATTGCCAAGGACAAGGCTAATTCCAACGATTCCAATTGGCTGAGGTCTGTGGAAATGTTAGCTGAATAGAAAGCGGCGATTCCGATAGCAATTGAAGAAAAAAATGCGAGTGAGCGATTGTGAAGATTGTAAGAAGAGGCAAAATGGATTAATGCTAGTGAGGAGAAAACTAGGCACCCCCCAGAAACAAGCAGGAGGGCTTCTGAAATTCCAATACCGATACTAATCGCCTCCTAATCGCCTTTCTAGAATCGTCCTCACTAGAGCCCCTTCCTCAATTGATAGTGGCTCTGACTCATCCCGCAGTCCCGATGATCTCTCGACCACATGTGATCCGATTAATATCGCAATTAGGCCTACTAAGACTCCCAGAAAAACCAATGCACCTCTAGCGAACCCTAGTATCGAAAATGTGTCTTTCTCGGAGAGGATTACTGCCCACGAGACAATGACCATAATCCACCCAGTAACAAGTCCAGGGATACTTCGCTCCCCATAAGTAGGGGAATTACGAAGAATAATGATTGCCCCGATTGCAAAGGGCAATGCAATGGAAATCGATTGCAAGATCGATTCATGGAGAACTGATCTCTCTTCGGAAAATTCACTTGGTAGAAAAATTAGGAAAGTTAGGCCTAAAAGCATCAATGGAAAACCGAATCTACCTCTCTCAAATGAAGGGCCCATGCGATGGAAGCTGTTCCCTATTGACACGATAATCAAGGATATCCAGATTAACCCGTCGTCGCCAAACATGTATTGCGGGCAATGATTGGATTCTTGTGTTTTTCTTGGATGTGGCGGAGCCGCATGGTCAAATCGCTCGACTAGATTCATATACGGGCCATCGGTGGCTCGCGGCGCACAACAAGCTAGGTGGGGCAAGAATGGTCAAGATGCCGAGGAAAATTATGCGCTACAGCCCCTTTGCTGGAAAGCATACCGAACACACTGTTGAGAGGGTAAAGAAGAGAAGGGCTAGCGAACTAAAATGGGGGCAGAGGCGTTTCAGGAGAGTCACTTCTGGATACAGGGGTTTCCCTAGACCAAAGCCGTCCGGAGAGAAGCCAACCAAGAGAGTGAACCTAGTATTCAGGTGCACTGAGACTGGGAAGGCCCACTCTCCAAAGGGTAAGAGAGCAAGAAAGTTCGAACTTGTAGATAACTGAGGTGAGCTATTGGCTGGAAAATTTCTGAGAGTGAGTTGCAAAGATTGTGGTAACGAGGCCACTCTATTCGACCGGGCTTCAACAATAGTTGCCTGCCCAATTTGTGGATCGACCCTTGCAGAACCGGCTGGCGGACTTGCCAATCTAACCGGATGTACCGTGGTTGAGGTTCTGAACTAGAGGGGCGTCATCTTGGCGGGTTTAGCGAACGACTGGCCTGATGAAGGAGAATTGGTCGTCTGCTCAGTGAAGAACGTGAAAGAGAACGGCGCATATCTGGATCTAGACTCCTACCCAGAGAGGGAGGGTTTCGTATTCATCGGGGAAATTGCTACTGGGTGGGTCAGGAACATCCGAGCCCATGTCAGAGAGGGCCAGAGAGTGGTGGCCAAGGTAATCGGGATTAAGAAAGATAGGGACAGCGTCACCCTATCGATCAAATCAGTTTCCGAGGAGCGCAGGAGGGATGCACTCCAGTCCTGGAAGAACGAGCAGCGAGCATCCCAGATCATGAGGGTAGCTGCAGAGAGGATTGGCTGGGAAGAGGAGAAGACGGCTTCGGTTTCGGAAGAAATGAAGGAGTCTTTTGGCTCTCTTTATGGGGCCCTAGAGGAGTGTGCAATAACTGATAGCGCCCTAGAGGATGCTGGATTCGAAGGGAAATGGATTGCAGTTGTCACTGAACTGGCAATCGAGAATATTGTTCCTCCATTCGTAGAAATTAGAGGCCTGTTTGAGATTAGGGTATGGGGTCCAGAGGGGGTTGAGGCGATTAGCGGCGCCCTACAAGCTGCAGAGGATTGCGCGGATGGAGAGGAAGAAGTGACTCTTACTTGCCACTATGATGGTGCGCCGAACTACAGGGTCGACATCAAGGCACCGGACTACCCATCTGCAGAGGCAGTGTGGGAAGCGGCTCAAGAGGCAGCGTCGAAGAAGATCGGGTCCGTCGAAGGGTCAATCGCCATTGAAAGGCTCTGAATGATTCAATCTGGGAAGATACTTCATGAACCTAATCGAGGGGTTCGACTTCGTACATGGCTAGATCTAGGCTTCAACGCTGCACTAAGTGCAAGTCATTTGGTCTTGGTGCGAAGTGCAAAGAGTGTGGCGGGAAGATGGAGGCTGCTACTGCTCTGAAGTTCTCCCCAGAAGACCCCCAGGGGGCTAGACGAAGGAAAAGGCAGGATGCTGGAAGCGAGAAATGGGTCAACAACCTCCCTAGCCCAAGGGAGGATGATGATTCGTGAATAGAACCAGAATCCATTGGCTGGAGGGTGAAGGACTCCCTAAGCACTCCATGATTCTAGAAGCGGTACCTGGGGTGGGGAACGTAGGCAAGATTGTGGTTGACGGACTGATAGATAAGCACCCCTCGCGAACCATCGGATGGATTCTACACCCTGACTTTCCCCCACATGCAACAATGTCGGATGAGGGTTTGATCGGACCGCCTAGATTGGACATAGTCTCCGTCATTCTCCCCAATGGGGAGTGCGTTTGCATCGTCACCGGGGTAATGCAGCCTATGACTGCTCCAGGTCAGTTCGAGATTGCAGAGGCGATTATTGGATTGGCGAGTGTGTCTGGGACGAGTCGTTTACTCGTCCTGGCAGGATTGGCCGCGGAACCGGACTGCCGATCGATTTACGCTGTCTGTTCCGACAGGGGTTTTCGAAAGACTCTCGAGAAGGAAGACATCGTCGTAAGCAAGGACCAGCCAAAGGGCGGCATGATCGGGGTTGCTGGCATGGTGCTCTCGTTGTCCGCAACACTGGGGGTGCCATCCCTTGGAGTAATAGCCGAGACTGTCGGAGCGAGCTCCGATGTTCTCGCTGCGGACAGGATGGCCAAGTGGATAGAACAGGCCTTCGAGGTGCCATTGGATCTAGATCTAGACACCACTAGGGAGACTGCTTCCAAGCTGATGGAGCAGATTGGCGGGGATGGCCCTATCGAGGACTACCTTGCAATGGGGGAAACTGAGGCTTCATCTGACTTCTACGTCTGATTCGGATTACCTTCTCCGACGTCTCTTGCTGTTACCTCGTCCTCCGGATGAGGATTCCTCGACTGAGATTCGCCTGCCCTTGAATTCGGACTTGTTCATCGCCTTGATCGCGGCCTTGGCTTCCTTCTTGTCTGCGAATGTGATGAATGCGAATCCCCTGGGCTTCTTGGTTTCCTTATCCATTGCCATATGGACGTCATTCAGTTTACCATGTACGGAGAATGCATCCCTTAGGTCGTCTTCCGTGGCGTCGTAAGACACGCCGCCGATGAACAGCTTTACTCCGAACTCCTTCTGGGCCTTGCCTCTGGCTTTCTTCATGACCTCCCTCTCCTTAGCGAGTTCGTCCTTGCTCGCCTTTCCAGACTCCACCCTATCCATGCAGTCGCGACATCGGAGTGGTTTTCCGGGAGTCGGTTTGAATGGGACCTTGGTCTGTGTTCCACAGAGGGTGCACTTTGCAGGATGCATCTCCCTCTGTGGCCGCCCGCCGCCCCTTCCTCCTCTCGAAGATGGCGATCTCTTGGCAGATTCTGGGATCTCGTGAGACCAACCCCTCCTGTGGTCTGCTACTGGGGACAAGTATGGTCTTGCTCCGTCGTGACCCAGCATGGACTCTGCTTCGCTGGACCATCGCTCACCAGGGCGGTTTAACTTCTGGATATCTGAACCAGAGGGGATTTCGAAACCGTGTCCGAAGCCGTTCGAGAGGGCTCTGAAGCCCCTGTAGTCGCAGCGAGGGCACTCGACGTTGAAGTCTGGAGTGGTCTCGCTTGGTAGCAGAACCTCTCCACAAGGAGGGCAGGCTGCGTAGATGACCCCTAGATCGGGGTGTCCCTTTGTCGTGGCCTTGAGCATCGGCTCGACATTGATTATCTTGGCACGGACGATGTCGCGCTTCCTCATCGTGTCTCCTGCCGATGGAATGAATCGGTCTACGATCTCAGAGACAAAAACGTCCGCGAATAACTTCAGGGCTGGAACGTCTCTGTGTCCGCCCTCGTTGGTCTCTATGTGAAGGACTCGGAGTTCTGCCGTCTTCTCATTTAGCCGGTTCACTTCCCCGATTATCACATCGCCCAACATAGGAGAGTTGATTGATGGTGCTGAAGAATCTACTGAAATAACTCCAGAATTGGCCACTAGGTGGCCAGCAAGTATTGCTATCGCGCCTTTTTCGGAAATGTGTATTCCTTCGCCGGCATTCATTCCAGGTTCAATATTGACAGGGGAACCTGGAGCGACATGGTCCCCTGTTGATGCTGCCATCGGCCCGCCCACCGGAGAACCCCCTATGAACGGTACGGATGTGTGGGACACCCTCATGGAGGGGTTATTCTCCACAATGATGCCCTAGTTCGCCCTCTTTCTCTGGTATGGTGTTTGTATGAAGCGGGGATGGCGAAATCGAATTCACCGTATTTTTCTGATGGCCAACCATTTCGTTTGAAGAATCCTTCAATATGCGCAGCCTCGGCACTATGCATCAGATGAGCGTTTACTCCAATTTTGATAATTGATTCCAGAAATGGGCGATCTGCGCCCATCTTCTGTCTACCCCATGGGGGGTTTGAGATTACGAGATTCGGACTCTCGAGGAATTGGATGGAATCATTGATGCTAGAGTTGATTACTGAAACCTTATCTTCTATGCCTAGTGATTCAACATTTTTCCTGCAAATTGAGCATGCGTATTCGTCCACGTCTACAAGAGAGGCCGATTCGGCACCCAATAAGACAGCACCTATGCCAAGAATGCCATTTCCTGAACCTAGGTCAATTACCCGGCAATCTTCGAAGAGGTCGTTAAATGCTAGAATATCGAAAAGCCATCTTGCCGCGATTTCACCTTCGGTCTGATACTGCTCAAGTTCCGATTTCTGATTAGATAATTGTTCCAGTTTTGAGAGTTGGATTGCTAGAGAACGGAGTCGCATTAATTGGATCGAGGGGGGGTTTTGGAATTAATCCGAGGGTCCTAACCAATGCATAGTTCAAATACTCTCGATAATAATACACAGTTATGGAAGCACTGGGACTGGCTTACATCCTTCTGGGACTGATCATTGGGGGGTTAATTGGTTCGCTTTTTGCTAAACAAAATCTCAGCGGACAAATAATCCGAAATGAAGAAAGGGCGAAAGCAGCAGAGAACGCTATCGAATCAAACGAGAAAAAGGTCAGAGCGGAGGTGGAGAATCTAGTTACTGAACTGGGTAGGAAAAATTCGGAGGATTTCTTAAAGTTGGCAGAAGAGCGTTTGGGGAAGGTTACTAATTCAGCGGAGAAGGATCTTGAAACAAGAAAAATAGAGGTTGAGAACTTAATCAAACCTCTGCGAGATGAAATGGAAAAGTTATCGAAATCCAATCAGCTAATCGAGAAAGAGCGCGAGGGGGCTTATCAGGCAATAAAGAGGCAGCTAAAGGACCTTGGTGATAAAGCGGAGAATCTTAGTTCCCGTACAACAGCATTAGCGACGACCCTAACGACTTCGCCAAATGAGAGGGGGAAGTGGGGGGAGGTTAAGATTCGTCGAATCTTTGAGATGGCAGGCATGACTGAACACGTTGACTTCTTTGAGCAAGAGACCGTCGAATCTGGGAGGCCTGATTACATCGTTCGTTTGCCTCAAGAAGGAGTCATACCAATTGACTCCAAGGCAATTGGTCATCATTACCTCTCTGCGGTTGAGTCGGGGCCTGGAGAGGAGCGGGAAAGGCTTCTTGGAGAGCATTCTGAAGCAATGAAGAAGACAATAACGAGATTGAGTGCTAAGTCCTATCAAGACTCTATCGAGGGGGAGTTTGACCATGTGATAATGTTCATTCCTAGCGAGGCAATGGCTGCTTCAGCCTTCACTACTGATCCAAAACTAATGGACTACGCAATGAGCAAGAAAGTATTGATTGCAACTCCAGTAACTATGCTGGGCCTATTACGAACTGTGGCCCTTTACTGGAAACAGTATGAATTCAGCCAATCTGCTTCTTCAATTTATCATGAAACAGAGGAAATGTACAATCGTGTCCAAACAATGGTTGATCATATGATGACATTGGGAGGGCACCTAGACAAGGCTACAAAGTCATACAACAGAACTATGCGATCATATGAGTCACGTGTTCTTCCACAGGGAAGGAAATTGGATCAGTTGAAAGTTTCCGAGACTTTGGAGAAGCTGCCAGAATCAAAGGAAATTGATTCCAGACCAGAACCCATACTTGATGAAGATTAGCACTTCAGGAAGATGCATGGTCAATTGGGGTGCCGAAAAATACCATCCTGTGGTGTCCCTCCCAGAAAGATACACTGTACTAGACCTGAGCCAAGGTTTCTGGAGTCAACCCGAGACTGAGTTCAGTATCGGCAAATATGACGAAGTGAGGCCGAAATTGTACAATACGGATCTATTTGGAGGGGAGAGGAACGTGCACATGGGGATAGATATTGGAGGACCAGTGGGGACTCCTTGCATGGCATTCATGGACGGGGAGATCTCACACTTCGGATACAATTCGGCAGCCGGAGACTATGGGAACGTTGTCATTACCGAGCACGTGATCGGAGAAAATAGGGTTTGGGCATTGTACGGGCACCTCGATGCTGCATCGATAGAAGACAAGCGAGTCGGGCAGAGTATTCGTGCGGGAGATGTGATTGCATGGTTTGGGAAATTCGAGGAAAACGGGGGTTGGGAGCCGCACCTACATTTCCAACTATCGCTTATCGAACCGGTTACTCACGATATGCCAGGAGTGGTGTCGCCGAGGGACAGAGAGCAGGCGCTAAATGACTATCCGGATCCTAGGCTAGTTCTAGGCCAACTCTACTGAATTGAGGAAAGATGCGCCTTCAATGATTCTATTGCGGGCATCGCAGATGGATCCTCACCAGTGAGTAAAGCTAGTCCAATTGACACCCAATCGGTTACGTGAGCAGCGTATAGGAGCCTCTCCAGCAAGCTTTCACCATCACACTCAATGACCCATGAGGGAGAGGATACTATCTCGTCGAGCATCCACTCCATCCTTGCATGTGTCCTCGGATGCAGATCTTCGCATGAGAATAGCAATAATGCGCGGTTGCTGGAGGACTTACTAGTCCATGCCACAATCTCGTTGTGATTCATCTCGGGAACTTCAGTGGCGCCTGCGAAAATCGCCGAATTCTCATTCAGTTGGCAAGAAAAACGGTATGCTGCTGGACCCAGACAAGTAGGGGCGGCGATTCCGATCTCGCTCCCAACCAGGGATCGTGCCAATGTAGCGGCCATTCCAGAGTTAGTAGACAAGTCCGAATCCTCGGATACTTGAGACAGTCTACCAAGGATATCGGAAATCTCCTCTGAGGTTGGCCTTTGGAGAATCCCGAGTTCCCAGCATGCTGACAATTGGGTACCGAAGATGTGACCAAAAGCCGAACGTGGCATTTGTCCGGGAGGCACGTTGAGGCATACTGAATCCTCGGCTTCCGTGAGAATATCCTCCAACTCACCTCCGGAGCATATTCCGACAACGGTCCCACCCGCTGAAATTACCTCTCTGACGCCGTCAAGAGTCTCTTCCGTGTTTCCCGAATATGAGGTTGCAATTACGAGCCATTCTGGACCCCACCAACTAGGCACGCCATAGTCAGTCCAGACTACGAATGGCAGTCCTCCAGAATCATCTGAGAGGGCTTTCAAGAAACGGCCACCTGCACCTGAGCCCCCCATTCCCAGGCAAAGGACCCCGGCCCAGTCGGAGTCTTCGGAAATATGCAAGCTCGTGGACATCGAGGCCAGTAGATCGGCTACGAACTTCCTAGTGAATCCTGCCATGTCGCGAGGGTCTAACTCGGAAAGCAATTCTTCGAAATCGGGCTCACTCATTTTCCTCCTCCTTTGCCAGATACAGGTAGTGCCACCCATCTCCCATCTATGAAACCGATGCGTAATTCGGCCATCTCGCCGTCATCATCGTATGGGAATGCGACGGTTGTGACTTTGTAGTCGGATGGATCCATGAATTCAGCAGCAGAACTGTCGCGATTTAGGACCTGGACAGTGCACTGTTCGGCACGCGCACACACCACACTAGATGACTCCATGTCCCTCCATGTCGCTCCGGACCTCTCGAACCGGTCCACCTTCCTCAGAATCGGGCCGTCCTTCTGCCAGCTATCCACCAACCATAGTGATTTCTTGAATCTCACCACGTCGCCGATAGAGTAAGCAGGCTTTCTGTAACTAAGAGTGAGCCTCGTGACCTCCACGCCCTCATTGACTCCCACGACAGTTGAGCTCTCCTTGACCGAGCCACCGAATGATTTGGTGAGTTTCCGGCCCCATGTCCTTGCAAGGCTCTTGGAGCCCAGTTGGAGATCCCAACCACCAGTAACTGGGCCTTCTTTCGAGACGAAGAACATGGGATTTGGCTCCATCGACTCAAGCAACTCGTCCAATGTGGATCTGAGGCTGGATAGTTCTTCTTCGTTCAGTTTCCTCCCAGCAGACCTTAGTTGGACTGTTGCCTCGAAGTAGTCCCCATCCTTCCTTGTACAAGGGATACAGACCGCGTTGCTAGTCTGCAACAAGGGAGAGTGCGAATCATGGAATTCATAACCATCAATGGTTCCTGATACCTCGACATGCAATCTATTTGTTCTCTGGTCAATTTCCTGAACGGAAAAGTCCACTGCGACCTTCTTTGCCCTCTCCTCTAGTACCAAATTCTCCCTGATCCGAAGATCTGCGATGCCATCCCTGTCCATGGTGGACCAACCCCCTCTGATTTCGAATGAATCACACTTTGCGCAGCGGTTCTGCTGAATCGTGTCTGGCATCTTTGAGAGAGTCGTCCTCTTCCTGAGGCATGATTCGCATAGTCTGTCTGTGGATAACGGGGGGTCGGCTCCGCATGTGATGCAAAAGGCCCCTCCGGACATAAGATTACCAGTGCTTCGCCCAGCCGTCCCGTTAGAAGGCTTCCGAGAGTCTATGGAATCATCGCTCTGCATCTTGGACTGCTTTCTCGCCAATCCGCCTCTTGAGGTCGATTAGTGTGTAAATCCTGCTGAATGAATAGTATCCTAGTATGATAGACAACAGTGCATATGTAACTAGGGCGGCGGTTTCTCCGGTCAATTCATCCCCTCCTTGTCAATCTCCCTGTTCAACGACTCCAACTCGGACCTTAGATTGTAAATCGAATAGTTTAGCAAGACCAAGCCAATGAACAGGATCATGAATGAAATTGCGCCAAAACCCATCACTCGTCGTATTTCCGGAGAGACCCCGGTTTCCTCAGATTCCCTGAGGATAACTCCTGGATGCCTATTCCTCCAGATTGTGGTTGCCGCGGCGGTTATTGGGACAAGAATGAATCCAAACAAACCAACGGCAGCTAGTGTGTCTCTGGTTTCTTCCCCGTCGGGCTGGCTCCTTAGTGACATCACAAGGAACAAGGCGACGGATGTCAGGAGTGCGTATGTGTTTAGCCTAACATCACCCCAGTCCCAAGGCACCCCCCATTCGACGGAACCCCAGATGGGACCCGAGATCAGCACACCTAAGCCAAAAAGAAGGCCAAGTTCGGAGCCAACGACGACCATCGCCCAACCTCTTTCTGATCGCTTTACATACCATGAAACGGCACCAAGAAAAAGCAGGCAGAAGGACAGGAATGAGGACCATGCGAATGGTACGTGCCAGTATAGTATCCGATATGCTTCGGGCGAGTTCCATTGACTGGGGTCGACCAAAGGGGCTTGGAAGAATCCTAGAAGTGCCGTAATTGCAGCACATGAGAGTCCCAATCCGGTAATGATTACCGCAGAGTCTCTGTAATCGCTCACAGGTCTGCGGAAAACAACATAGTGATGAATGCTGTTGGTCAGTAATCTGGAATCAAGACTGCGGAGAGCCATACCAGTGCAGATATGATGCTAGCAACGATGCAAGTAACCAACGGTTCGTGAATAGAAAGTCCCCATGTCATACCGTTATCGATGATGGAGGAAAGTGCATCTGTCAATTCGAGGAAAGGCCAGACCATTACTACCAGCAGAAGTGGGGCAGGAGCAGCTGAAGACCTAGAGAGGTCGGAAACCAAGAGATGGAGGGCAGTGGATGCAATCGCCAAGTCCATCATGGCCAAGGCGGGTATCCACAACCACGTCAGTACCTCGGAGGAAACTTGGTCATCAACAGAACCGGAAAGCACGATCCAGGAAAGGTATGTTACTGGGATGGGGAGTAGGATCGAAGCCCCGGAAATTGAGAATGCGGGGCGTGCCATCGGCCCGGCTACAGCATCCCACCATCGCCCACAGTCAGACTCGGAAAGTCTGGATACCAGTGCGGGCGATGAGACCGATGCGATAAAAGATGGAGCGAGAACCAAAGCGGCGAGGAGTCGGCTATCATGAGACTTTAGGTCGTAATCCATCATCAAGGCATAAGAGAGAAGAATAGCAACAATTGCAGGAGTCGCCCTACCAACTGTTTCTATGGGATTTCGGAGCTCCATCCTAATCGACCAACGAATTAGAGATGAAATTGCTCGTTGCTCGTTTGATTCGATGGGTGCAGGCAATTCATAGGGTTTGCCGGATGATTCTCCCGTGGATTCACTCAGAAACCCGTCTTCAATTGTCAGTACTCTATCTGCACACGATGAGAGGTCTTTGTCATGGGTGGCCACCAATATTCCATGTTTCCGAGAAGATAGCCCCCTAATCCACCCCTTCAGTGTCTCCTTTGCGGAATCGTCTAGACCCTCGGATGGCTCGTCTAGAAGGACAACCCTAGGTGTCTGGCTGAGGGCTGCAGGGGCTAGGCCACACAATATGGATAGGCGACGCCTTAGCCCACCAGACAGGTGTGCGACGCGATCTTCGGACCTATGGCGGAGTCCCCAGTGCCCCAATAAATCGTAAATTTGCTCTTCATTGGAGGAAATTCCTGCGACGGAAAGGGATACTTCCAGTCTCTCTGAAACTGTCTCATCTCCAGATATTCCCCCCTTCTGTAGAGTCAGGCCCATAGGAGGTGGTGGGTTTCTGCGACCATCCGAGTCTCTAACCAGTATCGATTTTCCCCCCTCGTGCCAGATTATTTCGCCTGACCTCAATGGCAAGATTCCAGCGAATGCCTCTATCAGTGTCGTCTTTCCAGACCCATTGTCACCCATAACTGAAACTACCTCTCCGGGCCCTAGGTTAACAGATGCCTCTTCCAATACCTTGGATAGCCCTCTGTGCACTTCTATCCCCTTTACTTGGGCCAGTGGAGAAAGGGACATATTGTGTCGGCAGAGGACTGTCATATTGAGTGTTCCATAACTACGAATCCCTCTTTAGAGCAAACATGTGGGACCAATCAATGACCAGAGACATCGACTTTCTCTGGAGTCATCTAGAGGCGATTGACTTTCTCTGGATTGCGATTCTCTTTTTGGTTGCAATCGGGCCGTTGGTTTACGCCAGTTGGAAAGAAGATAGTTTGGCTCTTGCGATGGTTCTTTCACTCCTTCTAGTCCATTTTGTCCAGTTCTTCTTGACGACCATGCAACACGAGTTGTTTGATTTCTTCCCTGTCGACATTTTCGGTTTGATACCTGTTTTGTCCGGAGAGCCTTCTCATTTCCATCGGATGTTTACTTCGGCATGGTTGCATGGCGACTTTATCCATGTTCTTGGGAACATCCTCGTAATAGCTTTGGCTGGAGTGCCGCTCGAGCAGAGGCTGGGTCCGAAAAGATGGGTTGCTGTGTACATAGCGGGGTTCCTTGGAGGGAACATTGCATGGGTCTTGTCCCATCCAGATTCATATTCCCCAGCGATTGGTGCTAGTGGGGCTGCATTCGGACTTCTAGGGGCTTACTTGGCCTGCTGGCCGGATGACAAGATCGAGTTTCCCCTACTTTTTCTAATCCGGGCTTGGCCCGTGTGGCTAATTGCATTCATCCGACTAGGACTGGAGATTTTCCATATGTACTCGATTCAGAGTGGCACGGCGGGAGAAACCAACATAGCCCACATGGCACATGTGGGTGGATTCTTCCTGGCCTACATCGTCGCGAGACCGATCGCAAAGGGAGCCCCCAGCCCGATTGGCGAGATTGGCACTTCGGGAGACGTATCTTCACTGGCACGGGACATCAGAAAGCAGGCTACTGCTAGGATGGGAGGATTACAGAGCGACCCTTGGGATACTGCAGGAAAAAGGCTGGAAGGAAGGCCTGCAAGGATTCTGACTAGATTGAGGGAGGAGGGGGACGAGCTAGAGACTAGGAGAGCCTGGCTAGAAGAATTGGCTGAGCACACAATCTGTCCGATTTGTGATGGAGAAATCGTCGCTATCGATGACAGAGGCGTATGCAGATTGAATTGCTCCTTGTCCCCGGGACACATCAAGTGGCCATAAATGGCAATTTGGCAGGCACGTACAGGTTGTAGTTATACAGGTCTTGACTTTGGCTCTCTTAGAGAGCCATGGTCAGAGGTCGAGGAAAGTCACTCTCATTTGCCATCGCGATTCTAGTTTTCTTGCTTGATGTCCCCATAGGGGCTGCTCATGTTCCTACTGTAGAAGATTCTGATTTTTCAGTGTTAATTGGCAGCGAAGAACCAACCATTCCACCATTGATTTGCGAGGAAGAAGGATGTCAGAAAGATCGAAATCCGACTCACACCCCTCTCGATTCGAGCCCTCCAGCAATGGAATTTGGGTGGTGGCATGATTTCTGGTCCGACTCGGACTCCAATGGATTCGATGACAGGCTCCAACTTATCGTAGCAGGTGAGAGGGAGTCAGTCTCACTAACTTCAATCGTTGGGGCTGATGGAAGAGACACCGTAGCGATAATTGTCCACTATGCATGGCATCCGGGGGAAACGGATATCGATTCATTGAGGGATAGTATCGAGGAACATGGCTGGGAAAATGAAGGATCTTGGTTCATGGTAATGGACCACTTAGATGCTATTGTTCTAGATCACGTTCCAGTTAGTTCCCTTATCGACATATGGCTCCTAGATGGGGTTGTCCTTGTTGAGGAGCAGAGTGTCATTGTACCCTATCTGGACAAGGCGACTAAAGGATCCAAGATTAGGACCTCGGGAGTCTATGACGAGGCTTTGAGGGGCCTTGGTTACCATGGTTCTGGCAAAGTAATCGCGATTCTTGACACCGGAGTAGACAATGAGCATTTCTCACTTGACGATTTCTCGGACAATAACAAGGACAACACAAAGGATCCCGATGACATAGAGGACCCGAAATGGGTTGGAGGATGCGATGCAACTGGAGTAGGGCAATCAGGATGCAATGATGAGGACCCCGATGATGGGGACGGGCATGGAACCCATGTAGCCGGGATAGCACTCGGAACTGGAGATTCTAGCCGAGTCAATCAGGGTTACTCCCCTGGCTCTTATCTAGTCGACGTGAAAGTCATGGAGGACTATGGCGGGGGGAACTCCCAATCTATTCTTGCCGGTATTCAGTGGGCCATCAACAACAAAGACACTGATTGGGGCAATAATGCATCAAGCAGGGGTATCCACGTACTTTCGATGTCCTTCGGCAGGGCTAGCTCTGCAGTTGGCGACAGTAACGAAGACGGGTCATCGGCAGAGGGAAATCTTGTCAATCAGGCCTCAGAGAATGGTTTGGTCTGTGTGGCAGCAATTGGAAATGATGGGGCCAACAATGTAAACTCCGTCGGCGCGGCAGACACCTCAATCACCGTCGGATGGCTAGATGACAAGAATACGATCGATCGTAGTGATGACTCGATTAGCTCAAACTCCAACTACGGTCCGAGGACCGATGACGATGACGGAGACTCATGGGATGAAATGAAACCATGGGTTGTGGCGCCTGGATCGAACATCAACTCCGCACAGCATGCCGAATCATCTGGAATTATCCCTGGTTCTGAAGTAAACAGGGCCAGCGATGACTACACCCAGTTATCTGGATCTAGCATGTCAACACCTGCTGTGGCTGGGCTTGTAGCGATAATGCTAGAGATCGGCGAAATGCGAAAGATGCCGTTCATGGATGAGGACGAGCCCGGAATAGAAAGGTATGAGGCGATAAGGAGTTACCTTGCAAGTGGTTCTGAGTTCAGGAATGAATGGTCCGTGGATGAGACGTGGCAAGACAATAACTGGAACACCAGATATGGTTTTGGAATAATTGATGGTGGCGAGATCGCCAGTGAGATGTTCGACAGTACCGGCGGCGGTGGTGGCGGAGGTGGCGGGGAGAACCAGACCGCGGGCCCCGGAGCAAACCAAGATGGGAATTGGGTTGAGATAGAGAGCCCTTCATCATACTCTTGGCTGGTAGAAGGGAAAGAGTACAACCTGAGGGGCCATATCAACGAGCATGGAGAGGACAATGGAACTATCGAGGAAGTGGTCGTAAGGGTAGAGATGGAATTCAGAGAGTCATCAGACACCCCCAAGCAGAGAACTGTGCTGGTAAACTGGTCGAACCCTACTGGAATTGCCAACTGGACGTCACCCTTCGAAGTTCCAGACCTGCCTGATGAATTTACCGATGTCTCAATCACTGGAATGGTTGCGGCGCGAAATGACATAGGAAGATGGAGCAATACGACTGAGCATTTCTTCCCAGTAGGGAGGGTCAACATCACACTAGAAGGTCCCAGTGGCCAAGGCGAATTGGAAGGGACGGTGGAGGTTCATGGCCTGTTCCATTCAATTGGCAATGCCACAATTCAATGGAGGCTAGACAGCGAGGAGTGGCAGAATGGGCCATACTACCATGATGGCGAGTGGACAATTGAGGACCAAAGGGGCATGAGGCATGCAACTTCTCGATATCAGGGCGATGGTAGTATCGATCCTGACTACCAGGGTCACGCATATTGCGTGCACATGTTCAAATCGGCTCAGAATTCAGGGAATAGCGTCGACTGTCAAGATGATGACGATGGATGGGTTCCCTGGAGTTTCAACTGGGACACGACCCAGCACAAGGACGAAGAGTACAGGATATCGGTGAGGGTTGTTAGCGCAGTTGGAGTTGCTTCTGAAGAGATCAGGAGAGTTGTCAGAGTTGACAACATTGACCCTATGCCAGACTTGGTTTTTGTTAGTAAATCAATTTCGATCCAGGAATTTGGCATTCCAATGCAGGAATCATACGTTAACACATTCTTGGAAGTCAGGGCAACGATTAGGAATTCAGGCGACCAAGCCGCGACTGACGTGGGGATAATTCTGGAAGAATGGGGAGAGAGAAGGGACGAATATGTGATTTCGAACATAGATACCGGTCAGTTCGTTGAAGTCGTACTGTATTGGAACCCTATGGATTCAGGAGATGCTCTGCTATCCATATCCATCGATCCTCTGAATTCAATTCAAGAGTTGGATGACAACAACAACCAGCTCGAAGGGACCTTCTCTGTTGTCCCGAGACCCCCTGGAGTCGATCTTGCGATTCGGGCAGGATCAATTTCAGCAGCGACAGTATCTAGTCCGATCCCCAGACCTGCCGAGTCTGCAGTCATACAAGCAAGAGTGGATAATCTGGGTTCGCAGGATGCAGTCGGAGTCTCGGGGACTCTAGAAATAATGACCGACAGAGGTTGGGAATTGATTGGAAATTCAACTATTCCATTAGTTCTGGGCGGCTCTCACTCGATCATTTCTTTTCCCTTTTCACCTAACATCTCGGGTCCACTGGATGTTAGAGTTAGTGTCATTTTGGAAAGCGGAGGAGACAACGACTGGTCCAACAATGAACGCAGCAAAACCATTCTTGTCGATAGTACGACCTTGTCAGGACCAAGAGATGCAAGCCTAAATCCTGGCGAGATCCCTCTCGCAATTGTTAGTTTAGACAGCGAAGAGGGTGACGATCTGCTAATTGGTGAGAAGGATGGGTCTCTGTTTATGTACAAAATAACTGAGAGTAAATCGTTAATTGAATGCAATAACGTGATTGAGGAAAGATGGTCTGGAGATATTGCAATAATCGGCACGGATGAGGGTTTTGCCCACATTGTTTGGACGAGGAGATTTATGGGGCCAAACTGGTTCCTAATGCAGACCCTGAGTTACTCCACCATCGACTCGAGTTGTAGAATTGCGCCCCCTCAAGACCTTCTCCCTGGGATCCCTCTTTCCGATGGAAAGTATTGGGGCATAGACATGGACATTAGGGACTCAGAGATTCTTGTTTCTGGATATCATAGAGACGTTTTCAGCGGAGGTAGCCTAGAAGACGAGACTAACATCTTCCTTCTTCATTCTGAAAGCCCCCTGTCCTCTGACGACTGGAGTCTGCAAACTGGAATAATTCGAGACATCGATGCTGATCCTTCTCAGATTGATTCGGTTTCGATAGAATTTGGCCACGATGAGGCACATATCCTTTACCAGACAATCAGAAATGACACCACGGGAAAGGACCGGCTTGGAGTTTGGTACTCACATGGAAAGATAGGCCAGGAAACATGGGCTTATCGGAAGGCAGTTGGTGATAGGTCGGCCCTCCCAATGCTGACAGTGCTCGAAGATGATGATGGAGATACTTTAGTATCACTATGGAGGGAAGGGGACCCTCAGGACTCCGAGCTTGTCGTATTTGTGACAGATTCAAATTTTAGGACTAATGGCGGAATGGAAACGAGAATTCCAGCGAGAGGAATGGCAGGAATCGGGCTGGTAGAGTCCGAGAGGGGGATTCAAGTCATATTTGACCGAGTTGGGGCAAGTGGGCCCCAATTGGAGTATGGCCTAATCGACGTTGATGATGGTTGGATAGGTCTATCGGACACTCTGGTCAGAGGCCAATACAAGTCGATGGACAGGTCAGAAGATTCTGGAGAGACAATGATGATTGTCTCGGCATCTGACGGACGCTGGCAAATTCGAACCCTGATAGATGACGGCTCATCCACTCGCGGAGGGAGTCTGTCCGACCAACTGAGATCATCCCTCGGATTGGATAAAGAGAGTTTCGAGATTCTTGTAATTGGTGTCGCATTGGCAGTCCTGATACTTGGAATGGTGACCTTAGTCGGACTTTCAGCCCAGGGAGTCAGATGGGTAGGGAGGAGAGGTTCGATTGACAAGGATTCTAGCGTGGTCATGGAGGATGACGTGGTTGATCTAATTGGGGGGACTGATTTCTCGATCGGCTCTGACGAGGTCGAAATAGTCCCAGATATGGGTGATGAAGTCCCCTTAAGCGGGCGTCACAGCAGGAGAGCAAGGAGGGAAAGGAGGAATCCCGAGGGTGATGAATTACTAGGAAGCGATGGTTCCGAAACCATTGAGGCGCCATTGGAAATTCCTATTCCGGGAATCCCCCTGGCACCTCAAATCGCGGACCGGGTTACGTGCTCAGTATGCGGGAGCAGGTTCGCGACGGAACCGGGGGCTAAGTCAACAAAATGCCCAGTTTGCGGATCGAAAATTGATCTCTGAGGTTTGGGGATGGTCACAATTCTACTCGCTTCGGCCTCCGAAAGGAGAAGGGCTATGATGGCAGAGTTCTCCGAATCTGTTGGAGTGGATGTACTATTCAGAGTTCTGAAGGAGCCTGAACCTGAACCTTCGGTGAATATTGAGGTTAATTTTCAGGTTGAAACAACATGCATGCATAAGGCTAATTCTGCTGTCTTGGAATTTGGTTCTATGGAGGGCAGTAGAGCAGAAATCATGGTGGTTTCTGACACACTCGTGGAGGATCCCGACGACAATCGAGTCGCTTTGGGGAAACCGGAGGACAAGATTGGAGCGGCTTCGACCCTGATTAGACTCTCTGGAAGGAGGCACAAAGTTTGGTCTTCCACTGCAGTAATCTCAAGAAATGGGTCTGGATTGGATATTGGTTCAGGTTGGAGGGCTAATGTCTGGACGGATTTCGCAATAGTTGAATTTGACGAAATAGGAATGAATGAAATGGAGGAACTGATAGGAAGTGAATCATGGATTGGCAAGGCTGGTGGATATGATTTGGCCGGAAACGCTAGTACGTTTTCAAGATTAATCGAGGGCGAAGAAGTTACTGTTCTTGGGTTCTCAGCTCGTGGTTTCAAGGAAATCAGGAGGCTTTTGCCCTAAACAAATGTGACTTCACCGAAATTCAAAACGAAATCACGCTGAATCTCGTCGAACCATTCAAGCATTGACGAGTCAAAACGGACAGTGCAAATCTCATCATCGTGCAGCAAGTCGTCTTGAATTCCCTTCAGGGTCCCGGGGGCGGCTCCACAGGAAACACATGCTCCATCCAGATCGATGACTAGGGAAAGTGCCCGACTCCCGTCGCTTCTTACTTCTACTTCCCCTCTAGAGGCCACAAGGGACCCGCCATGCCCGTCCAAAGCTGCCCTAACGGGGCCGAGTCTTGCCATCAGCGCGGGAACCAGTGATTCGTCTGCAGACTCGAATAGGTCAATGATGGACAACGAAAGAAGTCTAGAAGTCTCGATTGGATCGGATTCTTCCGAAATGCGACGTTCGGCCTCTTTCTGAATGGCCTCGCTAATCTGGTATCGATATGCGTCCTCGAGGTTTTCTTGCATGCCTTTATCGCCATCCTCGCTCATGAATTGTGAGAGTGAGGGAGCCATTATAGGGTCATCTAAGGAAGGAAGGAATTGAATAGTCAACTAGGTCCGGTAAAAATGAGGGTGAGTTTGAAATGCCACTATTAGAAATCAAAGACCTGCATGCTGGCATTGATGGGAATGAAATCCTAAAGGGGATCAATCTGAAAATTGGACCTGGAGAAATTCATGCGATTATGGGGCGAAACGGCAGTGGGAAAACTACAACTGCGAATGTCATCATGGGCCATCCTGACTTTGATGTAGAGTCTGGAGATGTTTTACTTGAGGGTGAAAGCCTATTGGAATTGGAATCATGGGAGAGGGCTCGAAAGGGGGTATTCCTTTCATTCCAGTACCCACAAGCGGTTCCTGGCCTCCAGGTTGGAAATTTCCTCAGGAAGTCTGTTGCCAGCATCAGAGGTGAGGAGGAGGCAAAGGGTTCTGCCTTCAGAGAGAAGTTGACGAAGGCAATGGAGGCCCTCGATATCCCGCGTACTTTCATGTCAAGATATGTCAATGATGGTTTCAGCGGCGGCGAGAAGAAGCGCTTTGAAATTCTACAGATGATGTTACTGAGGCCACGCCTTGCGGTCCTCGATGAGACTGACAGTGGCTTGGACATAGATGGGATCAGAACAGTAGCAGAAGGAGTCAATGCTGCCATCAGAGGAACCGACTCTGGGGCATTGATAATTACTCACTACTCTAGAATTCTAGAACATGTTCGGCCCGATATGGTTCATGTCCTATTAGATGGAAAGATTGTATCCTCAGGAGGACCGGAATTGGCTACAAAACTTGAAGAGAAGGGTTACGAATGGCTGAAGTAAGAATGAGGTGCTGAGATGGAGGAAAACAGTGATGCGCGGGGAGCAGTCGGAGAATACAAGGCTGGATGGCATGATCCTGAGAACTCAACCATTAGATTCGACTTTGGCCTTTCGGAGGAAGTAGTCAGAGAAATTTCCAGCCTAAAGAAAGAGCCTGGGTGGATGACTGAGATTCGAGTAAAGGCGTTCAAACACTTCTCTAAGAGGCCAATGCCGACATGGGGCAACATGTCGATGTTGGAGGAGATTGACTTCGACAATATCTGCTACTTTCTGAGATCATCTGATTCAACCAAGAATGACTGGGATGATGTGCCGGATGACATCAGAAATACATTCGAAAGGCTTGGAATACCAGAAGCAGAGCAGAAGTGGTTGTCAGGAGTATCGGCTCAATACGAGTCAGAAACAGTATACCACAGCATCCGTGAGGACTTGGAAAGGCAAGGGGTAATTTTCCTAGACATGGACAGCGGACTGAGGGAATATCCCGAGATCGTGAAAAAGTGGTTCTGTTCGGTAGTGCCGTACTCCGATAACAAATTCTCCGCGCTAAACACCGCAGTATGGTCAGGTGGCTCATTCATCTATGTCCCAGAGGGCGTTCATGTTGAGTTGCCTGTACAGGCATACTTTCGCATCAATGCAAAGAATATGGGGCAGTTCGAAAGAACTCTGATTATTGCTGACAAGGGTAGCAGCATCCATTACGTCGAAGGGTGTACCGCTCCTACCTACTCGTCTGACTCTTTACACTCAGCAGTAGTGGAATTGATAGCACTTCCAGGCTCACACATTCGGTACTCTACTATCCAGAACTGGAGTTCAAATGTATACAATCTAGTAACAAAAAGAGGAATAGCGCATGAAAAGGCGAAGATTGAGTGGGTAGATGGGAACATTGGAAGTAAACTCACGATGAAGTACCCTGCAGTGATTCTGAAGGGAGAGGGAAGTCATGCGGAAGTTATCTCGGTTGCATATTCTGGAGAAGGCCAGCACCAAGATGCCGGGGCTAAGATTCATCATCTTGCATCCAATACCACCAGCAAGATTCTCTCAAAGAGTATTAGCAAAAATGGAGGCAGGGGATCTTACAGGGGAATGGTCACGGTTTCACCCAAAGCGGATAACTGCAAGTTGAATGTGGTTTGTGATGCCCTGATCCTGGATGAGGGCAGCAGGTCGGACACATACCCAACGATGGAAGTGGCAAATGCTACTGCAAGATGTGAGCACGAGGCGAGTGTTTCGAAGGTCAGCGATGAGCAGCTATTCTACCTAATGAGTAGGGGGCACTCAGAGGAAGAGTCCCTAGCGATGATTGTCAATGGTTTCTTCGAGCCATTCACAAGAGAACTGCCCATGGAATACGCAGTGGAGCTCAATCAACTGATGGCTCTCGAGATGGAAGGAAGCATAGGTTGAGGTCGAATAATGGATTCGGCCTCAAGATACCACAGCCTGGAGAAGCCAAACAGAGCAGATCACCTTTGGAGGTATACTCCTTGGAAGAAAGTTCACCCTACTGGAAACATATCCGAGATCCCGGCACTAGGGAGTCCTGAGATACGCCTGGGAATTATTGACGGTTCGGCTCTACCTCCTGGAATCGAATTGAAAAGAGGCGGGGCGGGAGAGCCTGATTTCTCAATGAGTAGTGCTTTGACAAATTCATTCCTTCATGCTTCGGCCGAGACTTCACAGTGGACTTTGGTTGTGGAAAAGGGGTTCTCCTCTGAGAAGCCGGTCATTCTTGAGGTTGAGACGGGGGACTTGTCATCAATTGCCCATATCTCATTAGAAGTGGGAGCGATGTCAGAGTTTGAGTTGATTACCAGAGTGAGTGGTAGAAGTGAATGGTTCGGACTGCTGAGGACTGGGGAGATTCGAGAGGGGGCTTTATTGAATGATGTTGTAATTGGCCTACTGGAGGAGGGGACTATGCTGCGCTCCGACAGCATTGTGATTTGTCGGGATGCGCAGGTCAGAGCAGGAACAGTTTCTTCGGGTTCAGAGAGGACTAAGAGCGATCTTCGGTACATAATGGGAGAAAAAGGTGGAAACCTCAGGGTGCTGGGATCGATCCTATCTGCGGATTCTATGCATTTGGATCATCACATAGAAATCCATCACGAAGCGCCAGAAACTTTTAGCCGGCTATCCTGGCACTCTGCTTGCGGAGGTAAAAGCAGGACAATTGGAACTGGAATGCTAACCATTAGCGAGGGGTCCAGGGGAGCAGATGCAGCACAAATCTTCCACAACCTCCTACTCTCCGACTCTGCAGAAGCCGATTCGATCCCAGAACTCGAAGTTATGGAGAATGACGTCGTTGGTTGTGGACATGGCACGGCCAATGGCCCCATAGACGAGGGACAGATGTTTTACCTCAAGGCCAGAGGATTCGACGAGGACGATGCGAAGAGGTCATTGATAGCAGCATTCCTCAATTCGACTCTTTCGGAAATGGGCGGGGATTCCCTACATGAATGGCTGGTTAGCGAGTTGACCCTGCAACTAGAAGCCCTCAACGCGTGATTCAGCGAAATTGATTTATCCCCCCTGGTAAGCGCATTATCCATGGATATTGATCATTGCAAGGGCTTTCTATGCCTATGCGGTTTCAAGGGGGATGCCATTCCAATGCGGCAGCACATGGAATGCCCTCGTTGCTTCAGAGTAGTGGAAGCATGTTGCGAAGGTGTGCCCGAGTATTGCTGAACTTTCAAACTAGTTCGAATTATTGACTGATGATGAATTAGTGAAATCTATGAAGGCAGTCTTTTCAGCATTGATTGGGGAGAGGAATGCTTCAGAAAAATGGATTGGAGGAACGGAGGCATGAGGAAAGGGTCTCCAAGATAATCGGGGGAGTCGCATTCGGGTATCTGGCATTGTGCTTCATGGCCCCTTACTTGCTTCCTTCTGATTCAGTGCCGGAACTCTCTGGAAGAGCGAATGCAATCGATTATGCATTCGAAAACAGTTGGGGAAATGATCAACGCGAAGAGGGCAGTGCAGTTGGTCATGACCAGACTTTGCACGGCGGGAAGTTTGTTTGGAGTGAGTTGAATCCGGTTTGGGCGCTGGCATATGGATTTGGAGATATTAATTGCCACCAGAAATATGAGAGATCATGGGAAATAAATGGCAATCAGATGCCAGTATGTGCTAGAGACATTGGAATCTTCCTAGGATTCTCAGTTGGTTGCTTATTCTTCTTGTTAAGAGGTTACAACAGATGGACTGTTAGAGATACTTTCCTCTCAGTTTTCAATGACGAATGGCTATTCGAGATATACGAGAAGGACAGGAGGATGATGGCGATGCTATTGATAATGGGAATAGGACTGATTCCAATGGGGATTGATGGGACTACTCAATTACTTCTTTACTCCTACGAATCTAACAATTTGCTCAGAGTTATCACTGGTTTTGGTTCTGGATTCGTTGGCGGGTGGTGGTTTTGTTCAGCTTTCTCGTCGAGGCCGAAGTTCTTCCTTGAAGCTTCCAATGTGACGCTTCCAGCAGGCTCAAGACTAGTCGTAAAGTGATTCTCACTTTCCTAGCCACCAATCTACCAAGGATTCTACATTCTCGGGCGGAGGTTTTCCCTCCACCCCACTCCCTACTATGGACAAACGGCGAATCGTGTCCATCAATGCGCGTTCATTACTTCCCGATTTGACTATCTGCCCAATAGAGAAGCGGATGTGCGTGTCTGGATTGAGTGACTGCCATTTGCTGATTTGCTTTCGAAGTGGCCAAATCGCGAGAATAAGTCGGCCGAATGGGAAAATCTCCTCCCTTAACTGTGATTTTGGCGCCTCTCGACCGACTAGGTTCTTTCGGCGATAGACCCACCCCAATTCTTTGAGGAAGCGGATTATCCTCTGCGTGTGCCTCTTGGAGACACAGCGAACAGGCCCCATGGAAGATCTTAGTTCGGAAATCTCAGCCGAATTAATTAGCGAAAGGGTGCCGCAAACAGAAGACATTGAGTGATTAAGGATGTTTTTCGGATAGTTCGGGATCTCAATTTCCTTAGATGAGATGGTCTTTTTGTGACTCTCCTGGGCGGATTTGAGAACTTTCCATGGTGCATTTCCATCTAGCCACCCCAACTTTGTCTTCGTCGGTTCGATGCCGATATCCGAAAGTATACTTTGATTCTGGGACTCTCGGATCATTTTCCTAATATGGAATTGGTCAACATTCTCCATTTCTACATTGATGGGATTTTGTCGGCTGTTCATGAATGAGCGAATTGCCTCCCTCAGATAGTTTCGAAGTTGGTTCTGTGTCCCTTCGTTGGAAATTGGGCCTATTATCGCACCCATGTCGAATGGAGTTGGCATTTCCATATCGCCGGAGAGTAGTTGCCTATATCCTTCCCTGATCCGAATCTGTAATTCCGAGGTCTCAAAGTACTCTTCTTTGCTAGAAAGGCCTCTGAGAGTTCCCTTTCTGATTCTCTCCAGAGCAATTTCTGGGTCGCAATCTACCCAAATACAGAGATCCGGAATTAATGCAGCGGCATTCATCTGAGCAGTCCTCTCCAGACCGATTCCGCCAACAATCCCCTGATAAACAAGTGAAGAGTGTATATTCCTCCCACTTACTACTGCTCTGCCTTCTTGGAGACGGGGGAGAATCCACCCATGTGAGTGATCTAACCTATCGGCCGCGAAAAGACCGGCTTCCTGCTCTGGGGTTAGGGTCTGCCTCCTCACAGAATCTATTGCCAGTCTTCCTAATGCATGATTACGCCGAGGTTCGGCCGTAATCTCTACAGATCTGAAGCAGAACTCTGATTCTAGAACCTCGTGGACGATCTGCGTTGCTAGGCCCTTCCCACTGCCATCCCCGCCTTCAATTGAGAACAGATACATGCGACTCTCCTGATGCCTAATGGCGGCTACCAGAAAACTGTTCCTTAGACAATGTCACCAACCCCATCCCTATCAGAATTAGTAAAGGTCCGATGAAAATCATCCCCCTGCTCCAGAGGCCTAGGAAGGAAAGCCACCAGGATCTCCTGTAGCTGTTGCCGCGATAAGCCTCGACTCCGCCGTATACGCCCATCAGTCCGAGAAGTACTGTCATCACGGCAATAGCGGTGGCAATGGAAACCGAATTAGACTGGTAACTCTCGCCACGTCTGTCAATTACGTTCTCGCCATTTCCCTCCGACATTGTAATTGTTATCTGGGCTTCGTCGCCCGGGACGAAAAAGAATTTTGTCGTATTATTGCCGCTGTGCGTAAAGGATAGAAGAGCAGGTTCCCTACGTACTTCGGAGAAGATGAATCTGCCGTACGAATCCGTGAATGTCTCCTTCCCGGTAGTAGCACCCTCTACTGAGAGAAGCCTCACCCTTACTCCCTCGACCCCTTCTCCGCCGGAGTCGTTGCTGGTTATTTCAGAGATTACAGTGCCGGATACGTCAGAATACTCCTCGGACGAGTCCAGGGTTGCTGAGAGAATCTCATCGGGAGTCCCTGAGACAAGCAGAATCCCCAACTGAACCCCAAGAAGGCTGCCTATGATAATCAAAATAGCCCCTGCGATCCTTGTTGATGGCTCCTCAGAAATGTCCTCCATGAAGTACTCGAGATCGATGCCGGCCTCTGCATCTTCGTCAGCCATGATGCCTCCTAACGATGGGAGTCCTTGAAGTTGGGCGTTTCCGGTTCTTTCTTCTTACGAATTATTCGGAATGCGAGGAGTGCCGCTAGAATAGTTACCACTAATACCGCCATTGATGTGGTCATCTCGTAGTTTTCATTGGGATTCAAATTTTCTTCGGGAGTAATGAAATTGACCAAATACATCTGCGTCCAGTTCTTCCCTGTGATCCAGAAACTATTCGAGTCTTTATCGAATGCGATTCCATTTAACACCTCTTCAGGGCCATCTCCCTGAGTGGAAGTTATTGCCAATGGAGATGAGAAAAAATCCACCTTCCCAGAAGAAGATGAGATCCTCAGAATTGTATCCTCCATCCAAATATTTGCATATATTTTGTCATCTACACATTCCAATTCATTTAGTTTTGAAACTGGCTCTCCATCCCAAGTTACCACCATAGTGAAGTCTATTCCAAAATTTTCTGGATCTCTGAATGAGAGTTCAGATGTGCCATTGGACGTCACAATGTGTTCCCCGTTGTAGCAAATCCCCCATCCCTCTCCTTCGAAACTGAAATTTCCAATAATGCTAAGATTTGAGATATCGAATTCCAATGCCACACCAGCCCTCCAAGTCAGCATAATGATTGACTGGCCCATTACAGTGATTCCTTCTCCAAAATAGGAGTCGTCAATCTCAGTCTGTCTAATTAGCTCTCCGTTTTGCGAGTCAATCTCACTAATTCTCGAATGGCCATAAAGGCCCGAGCTCTCAAAAATTGAATTTTCCAGTACTTCGAGACCCTGGGTGAATGAAGATTGGTTGTGAGGAAGTGTTCGCAAAATCTCAATGTCCCGCTCTTCGGCATTTTGGTTGCCACCATAAGCGATTGATGGCTGTGGAATGAGGATGAGGAGCACTATGATGGGAACGATTGATGGCCCCGTCCCCCTGCCCATGTACGAACGATGCTCCATCGATGTTAAAATACGTCCTCGAGCAGTTTGGAGCAGATTGGCGAACGAGGTACTAATGATGGGTGGTGGTTCGGAAATCGACTCCTCTAGGAAGGCAGTGCTTGCAGTAGCCTCACTACTGGTGGTTTTCATTGCCCCCGTGTTTTCCTCAGCGGGTTTAGCAAGCACTGGAGGTCAGCCAAGAAACTGCCTGAATACTTGGTCTGTAGATGACACGGACAACATGACTACCAATGACGGGGTCTTTGCCGTGACCGTGGAGAAAATCTCCTCCAATTCGGCGATTTTTGTCGAAGACGGTCAAATTGTCTCATCTACCATCCTCAATGACGTTGTTTCAAACTGGGAGTCAATCATTTTCCCCTCTACAACCAACTACTTCGGGAATCCTCCTGACATTGATGACAATTGCCAGGTAGAAATAGCGATCCTATCCATAGATGGCCCGGGGGGGGAAGAGGGATATTTTGAGTCCGGGGTTTCATCTCTACGTGAGGCTATATTCCTGGACATCGATGATCTCTCGGAAAGGAATCGCGTTATGGCGCATGAATTTGGGCAGTTGATTCACTACGATAAGGACCCTTTCGAGTATATATGGATCGATGAGGGTGCTGCTGGTCTTTCTGAATTCATTAGCTTCGGAGATTCAGCAGAACTGGAAGATGAGGCAAATTCGTGGACTTTGAACTCAAGTACAAGTTTGAGGTGGTGGGATGGTAGGAATTCTGATTTCGGATCTAGTTTCCTATTCTTGAGTTATTTGGTGGACAAACTAGGTGGCCCTTCTGCAATCAGGCAGTTGATCTCCAATCCATCCCTAGGAGGTAATGGAATAGAGAGTCTGGCTAGAAACCCCGGCCTAGGATCTACTCCTGTAGGGGCATCAATGAGCGAGGTCTTTGCTAACTTCAGCGCTGCTGTGACTCTGGATAGTTCACAGGGCGCATTTGGTTTCTCCAATCTTGACTTAGTCGATGATTGCTCTAATGGAGGTTTCTGCAGAGCGACTTTCGCCGCAGAAAACGATCAGTGGTCGGAGGCATGGCAATCTTCGGGTCACTCAGTAGAGGGATGGGGCCTCAGATCATTCAGATTCACGCAAGGAGATGGTTTTCCATTGAGTATCATGGTTCAACCGGACAGATTCGGTTTTGAAGGAGTTGTTCTTTCAAAGGAGGAAAGTTCTGGAACTTGGACTATGGAAAAACTGAGGATTGATTCAAGCGATGGGAGAGGGACGGGTTTAGTACACGGTTTTGGGAATACCACCTCGGAGGTTTTACTACTAGTGTGGTACAATTCTCTCGTTGATGACTGTGATTTCGACTTTGCTAATTGCGGGGTACTGTCTGGAGGGAATTATCCCTCTGGGTCATTTACAGTAAGTGCCAGCCAAGTCACAAGTCCTGCCGAGATTTCGATAGACTCCATATCAGGATTTGATCGTGATGGGGACCTGCTAGATGAAAGTGTAGAAATTGAGATGAGTGTCAGTTCGAGTGCATTTTCAGAGTCTTTGTCTGTGGAATTCTCGGCCTTCACAAACAATTCGCTATATGATTCTGCGGAGTTCATGGCCTCGGTAGGAAATTCTGAGTCAGAAATAATGTCAGTCTGGTTTACCCCTCCCTTTACCGGTGATTGGTCGTTCACGGCCAAGATAAGAGACATTACTGGGGAACTACAGGACATAGCACAATCCCTCCCAGAACAGATTTTCAACATGAAACCAGTTGGTTCTGGGTCAATCTCATCAAATGAGACGCAGACATGGGCGCAGACATACATCTTTGGAGGGGGTTACGACTCGTGGGGATTCGGTTTTCAAAACGGATCTTTCGAACACAATGAGACTCCCAAATCGTACATCTGGGACTTAGGAGATGGAAATTCTTCAAATCTGAAGAATCCCGTACATTACTTCACAGAAGAGGGGGATTACGTTGTAACACTCCAGGTCAGGGACCAAGGGGGTTTCTTTTCTGAGTCAATTTCATGGGAAATCTCGGTAAATGATACCTCTGAGCCGATTCCAGAAATTGCTGTAGATGGTTTGGCTATCCAAGAGGAATTGACGGTTCAGACAAACCAGAGAGTGCAATTTTCTGCCTTCGGAACTTCTGACAACGTTCCGATTGACAAATTGTTTTTCTCTTGGGACTGGGGAGATGGTTCTGGCAACTCAGGAACAGGACTTTTCGAGATTGGTCATTCTTGGACGGATGGCAGTAGCGACGGCACGGTGTACTCATTGGAGTTGTTGGTTAGTGATGGCCATCAATCGGCACAGAAGTCTCTTCTGATCACAGTCCTAAATAGAGCGCCGAATCAGATTTTCTCGGAAGATTTGCAGGCTTTTGCTGTCACCCCCTTGGAGATGCCAGAGGTTTTCGAAGACGAAGATGGGTTGATTTCCGAATACAGGTGGACTTTCGATGGTGGCGTCAACTTGGGAGGGGAGGGCGTCTCACTTGCATCTGATTTCACCGAAACTAGTTCATTCGAAGCCAACCCAATCGTTAGTTGGAGAGAGCCAGGAATGAAGAACGCAACACTAGAAGTGGTTGATGATGATGGAAATGTATCTGTGGCGTACTTGGAAATAGAGATACTGAACCAGCGACCAGTGGCTCTTTTCGGGCGTCCTGCCGATGGAGAAATCGGAGAGGCTTACATTTTCAGTAGCTCATCGTTCGATCCTGATGGAGATTCGTCCGAATTAGCACACTACTGGACTTTCTCGGATAGGATTTCCCCCATTGAGAATACCACTTCCGTTAGTAGGACTTTTTCAAACCCTGGACTGCACAGTGTTTCACTAGTTGTCGTCGACGAGAGAGGTTTAGAATCGGCCCCTAAGACGTTCCTGCTGTATATCGGAAACCCTTTGCCTGTTCCAATAATGTCATTCAGCTGCCCGAGTGATTCTAGTGGATTATTGTTTGAGATTCCTGATGATGAGGTAGAAGGTATTGTCTGGAAAGTTCCAAGAACAAACGAAGGAGGAGCCTTCGTGGCTCCTGGAAATCTCATCAGATTCGATGGCAGCGAGAGCTTCGACGCCGATCCGGAATTCGAGGGCATGACATCCACGGACGAAAACAGCCAAGATTGGAATGGAATTGTTGAATGGATCTGGGACTTTGGAGATGCTAGTCCTCCCTCCTCTGGACCGCATGTTTGGCATAGCTACGAAAGATCTGGCGAGTACACAGTAAGACTGACCGTAGTTGATGGTTTTGGAGGGGGGGACTCCAATACCACCGAGATGAAAGTGATTGTCTCTTCATCGCCTCTAATTGAGACTTCAAACCCCATCAGCACCGAGTATGTTGTCGCTGGAGACTTGGTCAATCTGTCTGGATCTGCCTCCGACTCCGACTTGGAAAGTGGAATAGTTGCTTGGATGGACAATGATGCGTTTTTCGATAGCGATGGGGATGGCAATCCCAGCAACGATAAAGACCGTAATCTTTCAGATTCCTTAGACGTCTATTGGGACATCAATGTATTCGTTGATGAAGACTGCATTACTCTATCGGGATGCGATGGGAATTCCAGGAACGACTGGATAATTGCAAATGAAACATGGGCCGTTCCGGGTGAAGTTAGAATTGCAATGACCGTCTGTGATAGTTTGAGCGTGTGTGAATCTAAGGACTTCGTAATCACGGTACTCTCGATTCAGGACACAGCCCCGCCGAAGACTCTTTCCGACTTGACCTTGGAAGATCTTGTGCCTGGCAGGGAAAGCGCAGGCTTGCTTTCTCTTGTTGCTCTAGTTGCAACATTAGGGTGGATGGTTCTCAGAGAGAGGGACGATGATGAGATGGATGCATTGGAAAATGTCAAGAAATACGATGTTGATGAAGTAGAGGCGGAGGGGGGGCTTCCTGGGATGGATCAGCACAGACCCCCTCCACAACCAAAATACCTTACTGCTGACGAGCGCACCAACAGAGAGTCGGGGTACGTGCGACCGATTAGAACGAGGCGGAAGAAGTGAGAATGAAAACAGCGGGAGGGATTGCCGCAAACCTTCTAGTGGCTGGTATTTTCTTCTCGGTCATTCTTATTTCAGCGCCGGCTAGTTCCCAGACGGTGGCCTGCGATGTTCCCCCCAGTAGCGACTGGAACGAAGCAGAAGATCCGCGAGACTACATTTCAATCGAGGTCCCGGGATCAATAGAAGCATTTGGCTCAAGAGAAAATGGGTTGAAACCTCTAGACAAAGACATCAGCACTGAATGGTCAGACGGAGCATGGGATGATTTCCCAGGAGTTTACGTCGAAAATGGGTCTGCAACGGTCATCTCACTGATACTTGAACCGGGCTACAGATACACATTCTGTATCGACTTCAGTTCCAAGGGAGATGCCTATCTTCTGACTGAGTCTAATCTAGACATGTACACAGTTGACTTCTACTGCGATGAGGAAGATTGGGAGTTGATTTGCGATGCGAGTGATCTGGATTCGGTTCCAGTTGAGTATAGAGACCTGTTTACTTGGGTACCTTTCAGGGATGCCCATGCTTACGAATCGGTTTCATACCAAGAATTCTCAGTGGCAATAGACTCTTCGGGATCTGCTTGGTCTTTTGCTGGCTTTGGGGGGTCTGAGGAACAAGTCCTGCACTTGGTTCTGGATGGCTGGGACAATAGCAGAGAGAGTGATCACCCGACATCTGGCAACATGAGCATAGAGGTCCTAATCGATGTTGAAGAGAGGTTCATGCTTCCGAAGACTGCGGCCTATGTCCTAATCGGTTCTCTCCCCCTATCATGCATCATTATACCACTAATAATCCACTGGAAATATCACTCATCAGCATTGGGCACAAGAGATGGTGAAGAGTTGATAGAAGTCCCCTTCCTGAAGGACGGAGCCTAAGAGTACTCCAAAACTTGCCATGCAATTCTAAGGTCAGAGGCGTTTATCTTCCCTTTCTGGGCTAAATGCCAACCCGACTCTGTGGTTGCGAATACTAATTCCTGTCCCAGAGCAGGTGCGTGAATTCTTGACCAGTCTCCTCCGGGACCTATGCCCATCAATGAATAGCGCGCATCGGAAGACTTCAGTTCCAATGCAGACTCAAAAATCCGTAGTGCGTCTTTTCTATCATTCGTAGAATAACATGCCTTTACTAAATCCCCTAAACCCTGGGCATCCATGACATCCTGAGTGATCTCAGAGGGTGAAGGGACTGCCTCCAAAGAATGCATGGATGCGATGACTCTAGTCTCATTTCCTACAAGTTTTACCAAATCTTTCCTCTTGGTTGGTTCGATGTCGACTTCGAGATCAATCCAACTCGGCTTACTTGCTATCGCAGCTTCCAAGACTGAGATTCTATCTTCTTCGCTGCCCGGGTAGTTCCCCCCCTGCCTCTGGGGCCTGCAAGTTATCAACAACGGAGCTTCAATTGAGGATGTAATGTTCTTGATAGAGTCGTTAACATCTACAGCATCCAATTCCAACTGGTTAACGATTACTGCAGTTTCTGCCTTTTCCCCATCTTCATTTTTCTCTGCCATGGTTGTCTTTTCTTCAGTGGTCCACAGAAGATCTAGTCGGGCTTCCACTATGTCTGCCCCCAATTCCACTGCCTTTGGGGCATCGTTACACATTTCTTCTACGGTCCTTCCCCTTAGTGTGACACATACCAAGGGCTTTTGCATGGGAAAGACCGAATTAAGTGACCTGTTTAATCGTGTCGAGAGAGTTTGCATGGGAATTGTCTCCAACTTAATGTTATAATGTGAAAATTGCCAGTTTTTACTCTTGCAAAAGGAGAGGGTTATAGGCCTCGGCTTCCTAACATTGATGATAATTCTGAGGGTTCCCTACGGGAACCCTCAATCGGAGAGAAAAAATATGGCTGATGAGTATAGTGCAGAAAGCATCCAGGTTCTCGAAGGGTTGGAAGCCGTAAGAAAGAGACCGGGGATGTACCTTGGTGATCCACATGATGGTTCAGCACTACATCACTGCATTTGGGAAGTAGTGGACAATTCGGTCGATGAACATCTAGCAGGCCACACAGAGTCGATTGAAATTACACTCAACCCGGACAACTCGCTCTCAGTCAGAGATTATGGCAGGGGCATTCCTGTAGGCATACATGAGGAATTTGGCATCTCTGCGGCTGAGGTAATAATGACGAAATTGCACGCTGGCGGAAAATTCGACAATAGTTCTTACAAGGTTTCTGGGGGCTTACATGGAGTTGGAGTATCGGCAGTAAACGCAGTTTCGGAATGGATGGAGATGACCATTCATCGAGATGGTATCGTCTATTTCCAGAGGTATGAAGCGGGAGTTCCGGTTGAAGCGCTGAAGAAGATTGGGGAGTGTGACGATACAGGGACTACCATAGCATTCAAGCCAGATTTATCGATTTTTACAGATATAGTGGAGTTTGATTTTGAAGAGGTAGATACCAGAGTAGGCGAAACTGCATTTCTAAATGCCGGACTGAGAATTGTAATCGTTGATCTCAGAGGTTCTGAGCCCCACACATCAGAACACCTGTACGAAGGCGGACTTTCCGAATATGTGAGTCAACTCAATGAAAGGAGAGAGGTATTGCATGATGAAGTCATCAAGATCAAAGGTGAGAAGGAAATTGAGAAGGGTGATGTCGAAGTAGAGTTAGCTCTGCAATGGTCCGATGCATTCAGCGAGTCGATTCGTTGCTATACCAACATAATTAGAAACAAGGATGGGGGAACTCACATGTCAGGCTTAAGGACGGCCTTGACCAGTTCAGTTAACCTGTATGCGAAGAAAAAGAAGCTCCTCAAGGGTGATGCTTTGTCGGGTGATGACGTGCGAGAAGGTTTGGCAGCGGTAGTAAGCGTAAAGCATCCGGATCCTTCTTTCTCTTCCCAAACGAAGGATAAGCTGGTGAGCAGCGAAGTTACGGGAATAGTTCAGACAATTGTTTATGATAAACTAGGCGAGTTCTTCGAAGAAAACCCATCTGTTGCAAAGCAGATCGTTGAGAAGGCACTACTTGCATCCAAAGCGAGAGAGGCAGCAAGGAAGGCTAGAGACCTGACTCGAAGAAAGGGAGTTCTGGAAGGCGGTGGCCTACCCGGTAAGCTTGCCGACTGCCAATCACGAGACCCAAGTGAATGTGAGGTTTACCTAGTGGAGGGGGATTCGGCAGGCGGTTCGGCAAAAACAGGAAGAGATCGTCGAATTCAGGCTATTCTCCCCCTAAGAGGGAAAATACTCAACGTGGAAAGGCAGAAGCATAATGCCGCCAAAGTATTTCAGAATCAGGAAATTCAGACCATTATTCGCGCGCTTGGTGCTGGTGTTGGAAATAACCAAGATGAGGAGGGGGCTTTTGATTCCAGCAAACTCCGATATTCGAAGATAATCATAATGTGTGATGCAGATATTGACGGTGCTCACATTAGGACACTAATGTTGACTTTTCTCTGGAGGTTCATGAGGCCTGCAATAGAAGATGGCCACGTATACATAGCTCAGCCTCCACTATACCAACTGACAAAGGGGAGAGTTAGCAAATACGTTTTCTCGGATGAAGAAAGAGACAGAGTTACTGTGGAACTGCAAGGAGACAATCCAAATGCAAAAATTGGCATCCAGAGATACAAGGGACTTGGGGAAATGAATCCTGATCAACTATGGGATACCACAATGAATCCGATGACGAGGACGATGCTGAAGGTTACAGTCCAGGATGCAGAGGAAACGGATGAGTTATTCGAAATTTTGATGGGAGAGGATGTACCAGATAGGAGGTCATTTATCGAAAAGTATGCCAAGGAGGTGACCAATCTTGACATCTGAAAACGTGGACGAGGGAAATTTGCCGGAGAATAATGAAAATATCCTAAATCATTCTTTGAATGAAGAAATGAAAACATCGTACATCAATTATGCAATGTCCGTAATCATCGGGAGGGCCTTGCCTGATGCCAGAGATGGGTTAAAACCGGTTCATCGTCGTGTACTTTATGGCATGCACGAGGGAGGTCATACCTCTGAGAAGAAATATAGTAAATCTGCACGCTCAGTTGGAGAAGTGATGGGTAAATATCACCCTCATGGAGATCAATCAATCTATGACACAATGGTCAGGATGGCTCAAGATTTTTCTCTACGATACCCACTTGTGGATGGGCAGGGGAACTTCGGTTCAATTGATGGTGACCCTCCCGCAGCAATGAGATACACCGAAAGCAGGCTAGATAAAATCTCCAAGCACATGCTAGAGGATATTGAAAAGAAGATAGTGGACTTTCAACCGAACTTCGATGATTCCGAGATGGAGCCGACCGTACTCCCGGCGAGACTGCCCAATCTCCTATTGAACGGAAGTGACGGGATAGCTGTCGGAATGGCGACAAGGATACCCCCACATAACCTTACAGAGGTCGCAGGCGCAATTAGATTGCACGTCGATTCCATTCTGGAAGAGGGAGCTGATGGGGGCAAAATTCCCAATATTTCTCTTGAAGAGTACATGGAGCATGTCAAAGGTCCTGATTTCCCGACTGGTGCGACCATCCATGGAATAGATGGAATCATTGACATGTACTCTACTGGAAAGGGGCGATTTCATGTTCGCTCAAAGTGCGATGTCCAAGACGATTCTAACGGGAAAAATATCGTAATTCATGAGATACCATACCAAGTCAAGAAGTCCGACATGCTAGTTCACATTGCAGATTTGGTTTCAAAGGAAACTGTCACTGGGATAAGGGACATACGCGATGAGTCGTCCAAAGAAGGGATTCGAGTAGTAATAGAAGTGAAGAATAATGCTGACCCGCATGCAGTACTAAATCAGTTGTTCAAATCAAGTAGATTGCAGGAATCCTATTCGGCGAATATGATGGGCATTCTAGATGGGAGGCCGGTCTTACTTACCCTCCCAGTAATGCTACACACGTATGTCGAACACAGAGAAACGATCGTCGAAAGACGTGCTATTTTTGATCTTGAAAAGGCCGAAACAAGGGCACATATCCTCGAAGGTCTAGTGAAGGCTCAGGAACGTATTGAAGATGTCCTGAAGGCCGGAAGATCTAGTTCTGGCAGAGATCAGTTTGAGGCTATATTGCAAGGTGAAGAGAAAATCGCTAAAATTGCCAAATTCGATTTCACTAAACCGCAAGCAAAGGCAATCGCAGAACGTCGCTTGTATCAGCTAAGTCGCCTAGATGTGGGCAAGGTCACCAAAGAATTTGAAGATCTAAAGATCAAGATTGCTGACCTACAAGAAATAATCGGTTCTAGAGCGAGGCGTTTGGAAATACTGATTCAAGAGCTCGATGAGATGGTAGAAAGCCATGGTGACGAGAGGCTGTCGGTAATCGATCCAATGCCACTTTCAATGGACAGGGAAGATCTTGTTGCGGAGGAGGCTATCGTAATCTCCCTCACTACGGACAACTACATCAGACACTTGCCTGTAGAGTCATTCAGACTACAGAATAGGGGGGGCAAGGGGCTCAAGGGAGTGGCCACTAAAGACGAGGATGCCCCCTCCAAGATTGTCACATGCTTCTCCAAAGACAGGTTGCTAATCTTCACCGACAAGGGAAGAGTGTATGGTCTGAGGGCATGGGAGACCCCTTCTGCCAGCAGATATGGAAAGGGCAGCCACATCAGAAACCTCCTGGAGGGAATTAGGGATGACGAGAAAGTGATTTCGATCCTCCCAATGGAAAGGTCACTAATTGAAAACCCAGAAGGCCATTTCCTAATGTTTGCAACCGCCAATGGCAGGATAAAGAAGAGTAGGCTCTCCGAATATGCAAGAATAAATCGGAATGGCAAGTACGCATTGAAGTTCGCAGATGGAGACAGTGACAACCTTGTCGCAGTTAGGCCAGCGACTGATTCTGACCATGTTGTACTTGTATCAGCATCTGGAAACGCCTGTAGATTCATGCCCTCACAGGAGAAGACAAGGATTTCTCCTGAAACGGGGGATTCGGTTACCACTTATGTGGTCAGAGTTCAAGGGAGAGTGAGTCAAGGAGTTTCTGGAATGAAACTGTCAGGGAGTGACAAAGTTATCGGCATGATTGTTACGGATGACTTTGACACTAGCGTCCTAACTATCTCCAAGTTTGGCATGGCTAAGCGAAGCAGATTAGGTTCTGGAGAGATGATCCCGTTAACTGAAGGAAGTTCCCCGATGGTTGACGAGTTTGGCGAGCAGGTTCTCGAGAGAGATGGTTACAGGAAGACAAACCGGGGGACGAAGGGCGTCAGGACCATGTCATTGAGGGATGGAGATGAGATTGTAAGCGTGAGGCAGATTCCCGATCTAGAGGATCAGTTGTTCATGCTCACCGGATCAGGCATGATGATCAGGATGGTCTCTGGGCAAACAAAGGAGACCTTAGGGAAGGTGACAAAGGGCACGAGGATAATGGAATTGAGGAATCGGGATCGTACAGAGTACGTTGACGAGATTGTTTTCGTTGCCAGGCTCCCTTCCGAGCTAATCAGCACAGGCGAAAGTCCGGGAGAAGAAGAGTAGGGGACCGTTCTTCTTAAGCACGAATCTCTGGTCGTGTAATTACTGCGGCAGTCGCATAGCCTGGCCATTGCGCTGGATTGCTAATCCAGTGGTGTTTCACCTCGGGAGTTCGAATCTCCCCTGCCGCGCCACCCAGAGGAGGGAGGATTCATCCATCTCAACACCCTCAGGAGCATGTGGTCAGCATGTGGAACATCCTTGGAACGGTGACGATGCTGGCCTCTCTGGTTCTCGTTATGGTGCTATTATGGGCCTTATTTAGGCACCTTAGACTCCGTCCTTCCAATGAAAGATCATGGGTGAACGATAACGAAAGGTTAGCGACTGCAGTATTCAATGATGACGAGGTGACCATTCGAAATGTAAGGGATTTCGAATGGCGAAGTAATAGGGATTTCGATGAAAGATGGGTGGATATGAAAATTAAACTGAATGAGGTTACTAAGATTTGGTTCGTTCTGGAGTACTTCGACCCATCGAAGAGGCAAATGGCACACACGATTATGAGTTTCGAAATGAGTGATGGTACGAGACTAGCATGTTCGATAGAGGTCAGGAGAGAGAGGGGAGAGAGGTATCACCCCATCAAGGGGCTATTCAGACAATACGAGTTGATTTACGTCTGGGCCACAGAGAGGGACGTTATCGGAGTAAGGACGCGTTGCAGGAAGAAATCGGTCACTCACCTGTTTGAAGCCGTTGTACTAGGCCCTGGCAACGAGAGAAGGATGCTGGAGTCATATCTAAACAGAACCAACAAACTTAGCCAAAGTCCGGAGTGGTACAACACAATCACCAACACATGCACGACAAACATAGTTAGGCATGTCAATGAAGTCTACCCGGGAAGAGTTCCTCGCGCAGTAGCAATACTCCTCCCAGGGCTAAGTCCGAATCTACTTCAGAGGAATAATCTGGTGAAGATGGAAGGGACAATTGAGGAGACACTTAGGAACAGCATTATCGATGAAAGGGCAAAATCTTGGGATGGAACGGCTGATTTCGGAGATTGGATAAGGGAGCAAGGCGGAGGGGAGCATTCAACTGAATGACTCTGATGCGGTTTTGTGCTAATCATCCATCCACTCGAAGACCCTGGTTGTGTTCAATGGTTCCTGCCTCCCTCGAAGAGCCACATGATTAGGTGGATTGTACTTGCATCCCAATCTGAGTCATGGACAAATCTGGTTTTCCATGGAACCCCGGGCAGGGACATCGAATCGATGGCTTGCTGCATGGAGAAAATGGGCGCATCGATAGAAAGAGGGAGCCAAAGATGGAGAATTCGCGGTAGTGGTGATGGTCTTAATTTGCCCGAATCTTCTCTGAATTGCGGTAATTCCGCTACTACGGCAAATTTTGTCTCTGCTATTGCAGCGTGCTTGGATGGATCGGTAGAAATTGATGGCGACAAATCTCTGAGAAACAGGGACCTTTCTCCTATGGCTTCATCACTAAGGGAACTAGGGTGTAAGGTCTCTTCCGATAGTTTGCCATATACTGTATCTGGACCGATCAAAAAATACCATTCCAGCGTAGATGAGTCATTGTCTAGCCAGACTCTTTCGGGGATGATTATGGCATCCCCCGGGTTTCCAAGAGAAGTGAAAATATCGCTCTATGGTGAAGCAGTTAGTCGTTGGTATAGAGATCTAACAATCGAATCTATCAGTTTAAGTGGTTGGACGGGTGACTACGATGATGTCGTTTCCCTGTCCCCCTGGTCTGTTGTAACGCCGGAAATTATCGAAATTCCCGAGGAGAGCAGCCTGGCCCCCGTCTCACTACTCTTCGACAAACTTCACGGAACAGAAAGCTTGGATTACGGCAAATTCGAAGGGAGTCCTGTCGGAGCAACAATGGAGACGGTTTCCTCCGAGGGCTGGGAAAAGGTTAGCCTACGAGACACTAGTGATGTTATTTCTCCATTGGCGGCATTGATGGCGATTGGCGACGGTGGGGAAATTGTGGAAGCCGCACATGCGCGAGGAAAGGAGTCGGATAGGATAATGTCAACGATCAGGATGCTATCTTCATTTGGCATTGAAGTTGAAGAGAGGTTCGATGGCTTATCCATTTCTGGAAGGCAAGAACCGAGGTCCCCTTCAGAGTCAATTGATTGTGAAAATGACCACAGGTTGGCAATGACTGCAGCCGTTCTGGGAACTAAAGTCGGGGCTGAATTGTCTGGGCATGAGATATGTGATGTCACCCATCCGGGTTTCTTCGAGATGATTGCCCCTAAATCTGCAGGGATGTGAAAGTTTGTTTGGCAGTTATTGGAAGAAGAACATGGGCACGCATTTGCTTCTTGTTCTAGTGGCAGTAATTTGGGGATCCACCTGGGCTGCAGGAAGATTCCTTAGTTATGGGTTGGATGAGGATAGCCCGGCCACACTCAGTCCAGCAACTTCTGCCTGGTTGAGATATGCATTCGCTGTTTCGGTATTCTTTGTTTGGTCGATTTCAAGTAGAGGTGTGCGGTCATTCCGATTCCTCCCGCCCGATCGTGAATCTTGGGTATTCTCGATTTGGCTCGGCCTTCTTGGAACTATGGCTTACCAATTGCTATTCATGCATGGGATGAGTTGGACTGCAGCCGGGGATGCATCGCTAATTATCCCAATGAACCCAGTATTTACCGCACTTCTGGCTATTCCGATGCTAGGTCAGAAGATTTCGGCCAGAATGTCCCTTGGATTGCTAATTGGGATTTCGGGCGTGGCTGTCGTTGTAGGATGGAGTCCGAACTCTGAAATCCCAATAGAGCATAGGATTATTGGAGACTTGATGATTCTATTCGCAGCACTCTCATGGGCGGCCACTAGCAATCTGACCAAGATTATGCTTTCTTGGGAAAGCGATTACTCGTCACTAGAGATTGTTGTCTGGTATTCTGTAACTGGTTGGGCTTTGCTTTCTCCATGGGTTATCGCTGAGAACTGGGGTTCTTCGATTCCAGACCCAAGCATGGCAGAATGGCTGACAATTGCTTATCTGGGAGTGATATCAACCGTCTTATCCTACGTGTTGTTTGCGAAGGGTATCGAGTTGATTGGACCCACTGCTGCCTCTTCGTACGTATTTCTTGTTCCGGTATTCGGCGTACTTGGGGGGTGGTTACTTCTCGATGAGGAAATTGGTGCATCAATGGTACTGGGATTTGTCCTAATTGTAGTCGGAGTTACTGAAGTGCAAAGGGAAAGCGAACGATTGTCGGCAGTTTCCTGATTGATACTGCTGCCTCACCGTTAAATACGGAGGGTCGTTGGCCGGCCAACGAGGTGATTGATTGGCACGCAAACCGGCAAAGATGTACAGGCAGATCAAGGGGCAGTCTTTCACTAGGAGAGAGTACACCGGCGGAGTTCCAAATAATAGAATTCTGCGTTATCACATGGGAAACAGAAAGAAGGCAGAGACAGGTGGATTTCCAGTTGCAATTGAGTTGCGAGCTGATAATGCATGCCAAATCAGGGACTCGGCGCTAGAGGCGGCTAGACAGGTGGCAAACTCTACAATCAGAGAAGATGCGAGCCCAATGGGTTATGCACTCAGGATGCACACCTACCCCCATCAAATCTTGAGAGAGAACAAGCAAGCAACCGGTGCTGGCGCCGACAGGGTTTCACAAGGCATGCGCCTATCGTTCGGCAAGAATGTCGGAACCGCAGCAAGAGTACAGAGGGGACAGACTGTTATTTCCATTAAGACCGAGGCTGAGAGTTATGCAGCGGCAAAGGATGCGTTGAGAAAGGCGAGTTGCAAATTCCCCACCCCTTGCACCATTAAGGTCGTTCAAGGCTCCGAGCATTTGAAGGGCCTAGTGTGAGGCCAAGGTGTCATGACCCAATCGGATCCACTAACCGTATTGCAAGACTCACTCAGAGGTGCCCCGATAATTTGGAAGGGTGATTACCCCTACTTTATCCATCCAATATCGGATGGCATACCTCGAATGGAAGCAGAGGTTCTTCGTGCAACTAGAGACTTGATCATAAGTATGGTTGATTGGTCTCAAATTGACCTGATTGTAAGTGTTGAGGCCATGGGTCTGCCCCTTCTAGCAGCAGTAGGGGAGGCAACCGGTAAGCCTACTGTAGTTATTCGGAAGAGATCCTATGGGATGGAGGGAGAGGTCAGAGTTGATGTTTCCACGGGCTACTCTAGTTCCACGGCCTACATCAATGATATTTCGCCTGGAGAGAGGATACTGATAGTTGATGATGTGATCTCGACCGGTGGCACACTAGAGCCACTACTCGAATCACTAGAAGGAATGGGAGCAGTTCTTCAAGATGTAATAGTGGCCATAGAGAAGGGTGACGGTAGGGAGAGGCTATCTGAAGAGAGACCTGAATGGCCGATAAGAACTCTCGCTAGGATTGACATAATCGACGGGAAAGTAGAGATTGTTCAGTAGAGGAAGGAAAAATGGATTTGAATAGGCATGAGTTCGAACTCGATGACCTGATAGAGAGGATCAAAGAGAACGACAATCGACTAGTTGCACTTCAGGTTCCCGAGGGCCTGAAGATGCAGGCATTGGAGATGATGGATGCAATTGAAGAAGATACCTCGGCAAGAATAATTCTAGCGGCTGATCCCTGTTACGGTGCTTGCGATCTTGTGCATGACAAGATGCAGAGGATGGGGGTAGAGTTGGTTGCACACATGGGGCACTCGCAAATGAATATCGATTCTGGTATGCCTACTGAATTCATCAACGTGACTTATGATGGCGATCCGGCAATTGATCCTGTCCTTCCAATTCTCTCGACACATCGAAAAATAGCAGAGAGACGTCTCTCTGAGTCATTGAATGGGGTTGAGATTAGTGAAGCAGAGGCACAGGATAGGTTCGTGGATGCGGTGGGGAGAGTGGCGCCACTGAAGGGCGCTAAGTTAGGCCTAGTTGGCAGCATTCAGCACCTACACCTGATTTTTGACTACAAGGAAAGACTGGAAGCCGCAGGATTCGAGGTAGAGGTGCCAGTTGGCGGTGCACGGCTATCATTCCCTGGGCAGGTTCTTGGATGCAATTATTCAGGGGACAGCGATGATATTGGCCACTATCTTTTCCTAGGAAGCGGTGATTTCCACCCTATTGGGTTGGTCCTGCACACAGGGAAGCCATTGGCAATGCTGGACCCATACACGGGAGGAGCCGAGGAAATGTCATTCCAGAGGATTGAGGGCATACTGAGGCAACGTTTCGGGTTGATTATGTCTTGCGATGAAGCAAAGACATTTGGAATTCTAATTGGTGAAAAACCCGGCCAGATGAGGAGGAATCTGGCGTTGAGGATGAAGCGGAAGCTGGAAAAGCACGGGAGGAAGGGTTACCTGCTAGCTTTGGAACATGTTGGTCCTGAATTAATCGACTTCTATCCAGTGGATGCGTTTGTCAATACTGCATGCCCCAGGATAGCGATTGACGATTCGGTCAGATATGCAAAACCTCTTCTAACGCCATTCGAGCTTGAAGTCGTCCTTGGCGACAAGAAGTGGGAAACCGGATACAAGTTCGACGAGATCCCATAGGTCCCTTTTGTTAGCCTATATGCGCGACTAAATAGGTCCAATCGAGATGAGTCGGGAGGAAGATTACTCTTCTTCGTCGTCGTCATCGTCGCCCAAGAGGGCTTCCCAATCGAGTTCTTCTTCGGCGGACATGAAGTAGAGGGCCCCCATTGCTGCTGCAACTAGAACGCCGACTATGTCTTGTGTGCTGAAACCGGTGTCCGGCCTCATTGCTTCCATGCTGCCGATCCCAATCAGATCGATGAGGAATAGCTTTTCGTCGCCGCCTCCCAACAATCCTGCCATGTTTACAACAACGAAGATTAGAATCGCGGCTGCACCAATCAGAAGTCCCATTCTTGTCGTGTCGTTCAGTTCTACCATAGTAATACCTGAACAACCCCAAGGGTATCGAGTTATTAATGTAAATGGTGAGAGATTGAGTAATTATCTAGCGGAATCGGGTGCTTGAATGGTTATTCGGTGTCTTTCGAATCTGAACCGGCACTGAAGTTTAAGACGCCGTCGTCCATCAAATCGGCGATAATGTCCTCCATCTTCCTACCAGTTTTATCGGCAATGGCTTGAGTCTGAATTCTATCAGCGTGGTCCCGGGCAGTTCGTGCCTTTTCCACGTCTCCTGGTTGGTTTCTCTCATCGAGGACAGAAGCCAATCCCCTCCAATTCTCCGGATTCTCGGCTTCACTTGCGGTTAGGTCCTTCCAAATCTCGAGAGCCCCGTCAAAGTCTTTCTCGGCAACTAGGCGATTTGCCCGCTTAATTCTCTGGTCACTGCTCTCCGAGCTGGATGCCTGCTTTAGCAGAGCATCGAGATCATCATCTGATTCAGATTTTTCGACGCTAACGGTTTCTTCTACCTTTTCAACCGATTCTACCTTTTCAACAGCGTCATCTTCTACTGCATCGAAGTCATCGAGGTCATCGAAGTCATCGAGGTCATCGAAGTCGTCGAAGTCATCTTCTTCCTCTTCGACCTTCTGTACCTTCTCGACCTTCTGTACCTTCTTCTCGGCCTCCTTGGCCTTCTTCTCGGCCTCCTTGGCCTTCTTCTCGGCCTCCTTTACCTTCTTCTCGGCTTCCTTGATTTTCTTCTCGGCATCCTTTGCCTTCTGTGCTAGACGGAAAGCGACATGCTCTGGGATCTTCTTTGCCATGAAAACTACCATGATGTGGGAAAAGCAAATTGCATTTAATTGTGGCCCAAGGGAGATTAATTGAAAATTAAGGAGGAATTTTGCATTCGGCTCCAAATCACTATGCCAAAGATTCGGCCTTTTCCTCGCAAGCCTTAGCCCTTCCAGAAAGTCCGATCGAAGAAAAATAGGATGAGAAAGCATTCCATGTTTCGGAATCTGAAGGATCCTCGGAGATCATTTGCTTGAGATTTTTCAAAGCCGAGTCGTGTTCACCGCCAATTATCAATTCTAATGTTTGTTCAACGCCATGTTTTTCCTGCGGTATTTCGGCATCGTTGACAGGGTCTTCTACTTTGGAGTCGGCCTTTCCGTATTTCTCCTCGGCCCAAAGGATTAGTTTTGGCCACTTCCCTTCAAACTTGTCCAGCCTCTTGTCGATACTGCCGATCATCTTTTCCAACTCTTTACCTTCGATATGGGAGCGGAAAATAGACTCCAATTTACTGAATGCTTCTTCACGTGATATCTCTGCTTGTTCGGCTGGCCCTGTTTCCTGTTGAGTTTGCGGGGCTTCTTCCTGTGTTGCTTGTTCTGAGTCTTCTGGTTTTCCGTATTTCTGCTCAGCCCACTTGATCAGGCCGCCCCACTTACCTTCGAACTTGTCGAGTCTCTTTTCTATGCTGATGAGTGCCTTCGTCAGTTCTTCCCCTTCCAAAGCCGATGAGAAAATAGCTTCCAGCCTTGCCGATACTTCCTCTCTTGTTTGTTCGCCTGCCATTCTCTCACCTGAATTTCCGCAACCCATATGTTGGCTTTAACCCGCCGATAGTTCTCCTCACTCCTCTTCGTCTGGGAAGTTTCCTGCTTGATCAAGGGATTCTGATAAACCGAGCCAGTCTTTGTTCTGCTTGCCCTTTCGGTGAGTGAGATTCTTCCACTTGTTGAATGCGACCTTCACGTTACCCTCGTCCAAGGAGGCTGCGGCAACATTCATTGAGGTAGCGGCACCTAGAATTTTGACGAGATTTGTGAATGACTCGTTGGCTTTTGTTGCCCCGTCTTCAATGTCTGTTCTCTGTTCCCTCTCTGCTTCTCTAATACCTCCCCAAATCCTCTCAATGAAGTTTCTATTATCAGGAATCGGGTTGAGGATTGCCTTGTCCACCTCTAGCCCCTTCCAGACGAAATAAAGAAAGAAGTAGTAGAGAAATATTAGTTCGGCGTAATCAAGTAGTCCCCATTCGAATTCCTGAAACTCCCATGACCCATCATGCCTGCCGAAAGATCCCGAATAGCCGTTTTCTGCAGTTTTGCCCCGTACATTGTTTGCCATATCGGCGAATTTACCCATCTTGTTTGCCGTAGAAAGAAGTGCGATGAGAAAGACAAAAATGCCTATTCGAATCGAACGGATTGACTTGATTGCGATTAATTTCTTGGACTTCTTAATCCCGAATTGGTTTTCGATTGGCCTATGGGCCCATAATGCAACCAATGTGTAAATCAGTGAAGCAACTATCGCGTAATCCAAGATTCCTATCTCCAGATTTCCCCAAATCTCGAATTCAGCGCCTTCTGGAAACATTATCTTCTCCTTCCCCTCAGGAATGCTTTCCGAACTGACGAGTCCGGTACTAGTTGCTATGTTGTCCGAGAAACCGGAGCTGTTTACTGACTCGAAAACTGCTAGAAGCGTTGCTCCGAATAAGCTCAATCGTGTTGGCTTCTTGAACACCCTCTTCAGCACCACGGCACGGCCTCAAGTAGCGCTGGTACGCTCAGGCCTATCAAAACACCGAATCAAATAGAGTCATGTGTTAATCCTTCTATTGCTAGTGGTCTGAACCAAATATGTCTAAGAACATCGAAATTTGTAAAGAATCATGGCGGACTACCTAGACAGGATTGGGGCGGGCAAGGTTCTGATTTCTAGAGAGCCGTTGTCCTATGACTGGACTCCTCCAGAGTTGGTGGGTAGAAAGGGAGAGCTTGGCGAGTTAGCATCGATGTTCTTTGGGGTGGAGAATCACAATGTCAGTTGTAGGGCCGTTATTACGGGCAATGTCGGATCTGGGAAGACCGTTCTGACTAGGAGATTCTGCATGGATATTGCAGAAAAACTGGAAGGTAGGAGGAAGGTCTCAATCGCACACGTAAATTGCAGGAGCCACCCCTCTACATCCCAGGTTCTTCAGCAAATAGCATCCTCTCTTGACTCGGGGCACCCCGAACGTGGTTTCAGCTCTGGAGAGTTGATCCAGAGCATTAGGCGCAATATACGCTCTCGTGAAAGCCATCTTCTGCTGATTTTAGACGAGGTGGATGTTCTGGTTAGGAGGGATAACTCGGACTTGATCTACAAGCTCCTAAGGATAGACGAAGACAAGGAGGGAGAAGGAACTCTCTCACTAATCATGGTGAGTCAGGAAGATTCCCTATTCACCCTATTCGAGGCTGCCATCAAATCCCGTCTTGGGGAAAGTAGCATTCTCCGAATGAGGCCCTATGTTTCGAGTGAACTAGTCGAAATAGCGAGACAGCGGTATGAGGTGTCTTGCAGGCCAAATTCAGTAAGTGACGAGGTCCTGAATAAGATTGGCATTTTTGCAGAGGAGTCAGGCGGGGATGCAAGGATGGCCATTGAACTCCTAGACCGGGCTATTGGAGAGGCAGAAAAGGAAGGGAGGGAGAAAGTGACAGAAGATGATGTCCTACCAAGCAAGTCTCACGCCGCCTCTGTGGAGCCCAACCAGGTTGATGGCCTGAAACTGCACCAGAAATTAGTTCTCCTCGGAATTTGCAGGAGGCTGAAAAGGGCAGAGGAGATATCCAGTGGGGATGCTAGCAAGTTGTATGAGCTGGTTTGTGAAGAGAATAACGAGACCCCCAAGGGATACACGACATTCTGGAAATACCTGAAGCATCTTGAATCAGAGGGATTGATTGTCAGCAGGTCCTCAAATTCGAACAGAGGCAGGGGGAGGACGCGTTACATCACTATGCCAAACTCCGTTCCTGCGGTTATTGCGAGCAGGATAGAAAACGAGCTTCTGAGGAGATAGTCGGTAAGTCAACTCCGAACCGCTCTTATAGGGGCCTTATGTCGGGATGCCGTCCAAGGTGACTAGATGGCAGGTGAGCAGTCCTTCAAGGCAGTGGTGAACGACACCAATCCCAAGTCCGGAGGGAGGTCATTCGCAATGGATATCACGGGTTCCAACTACAACCACTTTCTAGGGAAGAAGATTGGTGATTCAGTGGATGGGATGTTCGTCGGGGACGGAGATGAGATCCTCAGTGGTTACAAGTTGCAGATTACGGGCGGGTCCGATGTCACGGGCAGGCCAATGCGGTCGGATCTTGACGGATCTGGGGTCAAATCGGTCCTGATCACTGCCGGGGTCGGGTACAAGGGCAAGAAATTCGTCAATAAGAACAGCAAAGAGTACCGATACAAGTACGATGGCCTAAGGAGGAGGAGAAACCTCCGTGGCAATGTAATCAGTCAGGATACACGTCAGATTAACCTCAAGGTAGTTGAATCCGGTAAGCGCTCGCTTGCCGCGATAATCGACGGAGAGGAAGCCGCAGTCGAAGAGCCCTCTGGTGAAGAGGAGTGACGACTGAGGTGATTGAAGCTGACCAGAGCAAAGAACAAGCAGCCTGAAGTCAATATCGGCATGGTTGGTCACGTCGACCATGGAAAGACGACGTTGACACAAGCCCTATCCGGAACTTGGACTGATACCCATTCAGAAGAACGGAAGAGGGGGATTAGCATCAAGTTGGGATATGCGGATACTTCATTCCACGTTACTTCCGACGGTGAACACTACTCCAAGGGCAAGCATCCAGAAGGGGAGAAGGGGAAGGGCGACTTGCTCAGAGTGGTATCCTTCGTTGATGCACCGGGGCACGAGACCCTGATGGCAGTGATGATTTCTGGGGCCTCGATCATGGACGGGGCATTGCTACTAGTGGCTGCGACGGAGAAATGCCCCCAACCACAGACAAGGGAGCATCTGGCAGCCCTGGAGATAGCCGGGATCAAGAATATCGTAGTAGTCCAGAACAAGATCGACATTGTCAGCAAGGAGAGGGCTATGGAGTCCTACAATGAGATCCGGGAGTTCGTAAGTGGGACTATTGCTGAGGATGCGCCGATAATTCCAGTTTCTGCGCATCATGACGTGAATCTAGATATCCTAATTGAGACCATTGAGAATACGATTCCGACCCCAGATAGGACTGAGGATGATGGGGGCTTGATGTACGTCGCCAGATCCTTCGATGTGAATAGGCCGGGTTCCAGGCCTTCCGAAATCAAAGGAGGAGTGATCGGTGGGAGCATAGTTGAGGGTTCTTTCAGCCTCGGTGATAGCATACTGATTGCACCTGGGAGGAGGATACAGGAAGGTAGCAAGACCAGATGGGAGCCCCTCCAGACCACGATAAATGGCATCAAGGGTGGTGGTGAAGACCTGAAGACTGCATTCTCGGGTGGCCTCTGTGGGATTTCGACACCGCTGGACCCTCTGGCCACCAAGGCTGACGACCTTTCGGGGCAAGTAATGGCTAGGGAAGGTGAATTGCCTCCGATCTGGGAGGAGTTGGGCCTAGACCTGCAACTGTTGGACAAGATGATCTCGGGTGGCGAGGAAGAAGGTGTGATTAGGCCCCTGCAACCAAACGAGATGCTGATGGTGAATTCAGCAACTGCCACCAGCGTAGGGACCGTCGCTAATATCAAGGGGAAGAAAGCCACACTCAGTCTCAGGCTACCTATTTGTGCCAAGGAGGGAAGCAGGATTACGCTCTCAAGGAGAGTCGGGACCAGATGGCGCCTGATTGGGCATGGGACCATCTCGAGCTGATCCGATGGTTTCTGTCCTAGTGGATGCCTGCGGGTGGGTTTCTCTGATTGATGCAGGACTGAACCTCGACATATCACTCAATGAAGTGGTAGGTAAGGCCGATCTGAAGATTACCACAGGAGTGAGGGAGGAGCTAGATTCACTATCAGAGAGTCGTAGCGGCCTCCTGCTGGATCTTTTGTACAGGAGGTCGGAAGTAGTTGATTCGAAGGAAAATCACACTGATGACGCCCTTTTGGCCCTAGCGATCCAGAACAGATGGCCTGTTCTGACTGTGGACCGGGTTCTGAAGAAAAGGCTGGTAGAAGGGGGTTGCTCGTACATCGAAGTGACATCTGGGCCTTCCCTTAGAATGGTAGAGGCCTAGGGGAGCGTGAACAGTCGATCGTCCCCATGTCCGTCCATAAGTCCGATTCTTACTGCTGCATCTAGCCAAGCATGTGCATAGTTGATCGCTCCGAATGAGCTGACTAAATCTCCCTCTGAAGCGAAATGGCGTGCATCGGCAGCATAATCATCACACATACGGAGCATCTCATTTAGCCTATCCTCGTCCAACTTGCTTGAGGTTGAAGGTGTCGCCTTTGACCTAGCCTCGGCGGTGAGTGCAAGGTATCTCTCGATCCTCTCAGGAGTGATTGTATCGGACATCCTCACCCCTCGCTTAGCAATGCACCCGCGCCATCGCTTAACCTGAACAGCCTACTTCTCCCTTCCTTTCTCACGGCTAGAATGCCTGACTTGTGAAGAGAATTGTAGATCTGAGAGAGGCGTGGCCTACCCACTTCTAGTCGTGCTTGAATCTCAGCATCGGAGGGGGAAATCTCTCGCGATGAGGCCACGGATACAACCAGCCTCTCGGCATCACTCATACTTCCAAGATGGTTCTGGTCGACAGTATCCTTCGATTCCCAGGAGGGCCCTTTGACGACAATTTTGGGTTCCAAGTTGGCCATCTGGAGCCTTGCCTCAATTGGGTCAAGATTCTGAGGTTCCTCGAAAATCTCTTCGGGCTCGAATTCGGGCTCGTTGGACAGTTCGGGCAGAGTCTCCTCCAGATCCGAATCAACTGTCCATAATTCTCCCTCGGAGAATAATACCTGCTTCTCCTCGAAAGATTGGGTTTCTGTGCTAATTGACTTGATATTGTCATCGAATGGGTTTGCCTTGGGCATTTCTCCGATCGGTTCTTTCTTTGGAGGGGAGTGAAATTCTTCGATGTCTGGTTCCTGGATAGCTACTGAGTGATCGGGGCCTGTTGGCATGGCGTCGTTCGTAATCCTAGACCTATTAACCAGGCCGGAGAAACCTCGATTAGGTCCTCTTCCGGGCGGTTCTGTTCCCTCTTCCATCGACAAAATTGTCCCTTCATCGGCTGCCCACCCGGTGATTTTGTCCGGATAATCCGATGTGATTTCACCCTCTGGCATGATTCCAGTGGGTTCTTCTTCATCGATTTCGTCCACAACTGGTTCTTTCTGAGTAGGCTCCTCAACTGGCCACATGTCATCTGGTTCTACGTCCCAGTCTTCATCATCCTCCTCTTCCTCAACAAATCCGAAATCTTCGTCCTCAGGCGAATCTTCAGTAATTTCCTCGGGAACTATAGGTTGGGTTTCATCGATTGGTGGGTCCACAGCATCTAACTGATATCCTTCAAGGGCATTTTCGCCCTTAATTTCCGTCTTCTGGTGGCTCCAGCCCCTAAGAGATTCTAGAGTGCCTTCGGAGCCTAGTCCCCTCCTTTCATCCACTAGATCCCTCAGTATTGCAATTACAGACCTAGCATTTCCTCCGGTTCTGGACATGATCGCATCGAGCAGATTGCCATTGATGTGCCACCTTTCATTGGACATCCTACTAATCCTGAGATTGCTGAGCGATTGGATTTGATCATTAGAAAATGGCTGAACTTTGACAATCTCGTCGAACACATCCTTGGTAGATTCTTCTATAGAGGCCATTTGGGAGTTGGAAACCGAAACAACCACGAGAGCTCGAAGTCTTTGCAATATTGGTAATATCAAAGACAGGAATGATGCCATGTCTACGTGCGAAGGGTAGTCCAAAGCGACTAGTGGCAATGGCCCCGATAGCGTATCCAAAGTCTCCACGACTCTCTCTATTTTCTGATGCATACTAGGTGGTATTTCATGGCCGCAGAATGTGATGGCAAGCTCGTCCAGGGCGCAGTTAAGAGAGTCTTTTGAATGCCAATATGTGCCGACAAAACGATCATCGGTCTGAGAGGAAATTGCGTTTATCAGAGATGTTCTTCCAGAGCCCCTCTCCCCAGTAAGCAGGATCCTCCGGGGCGACTGGGAGTGCATATGTTCCTTCCACCTAATCAGGATGTCCTCCCTTCCAACTATCTCACTGGCTCTGTTCCTCTCGATCGGCCTGGAGTCGAAGGGGTTTCCTCGGAGATTGGGAAGATCTGCCGGAGAAAGGTCGCTCAACACCATACGCCCTCAGCACCCTCTGGGATTCTTAATGTTCACGCATACTCACGCATTGCAGAGTGCCAATTAACGGGTAATTCGTAATTGCGGAGAGTTTGATTTGCCAATAATTAGCCCAGTATCTATTTTTTCAATTTACAGCATTAACGCAATATTAACGGGTTAGTAAAGCGTTAACAAAGCGTTAACGGCTAAATTAACGCATTAATTGGGATGTGGTTTGCTCGAAAAAGGTTAGAAGCCCGTTGTCATGTCTTCAGTCTGAGTGATATGCCAATAGAGAATAGTCGCATCGGAGGGTTCTACAAACTATCAGTTTCGGAGAGAAGAAAGCTACTTGCTGAGATTGCGGATTTAAGCGATGAGCAGGTAGAAGCATGGGCCAATTCGGGAGAGTTGGATGAAGAGTCGGCAGACAGGATGATAGAGAATGTCGTGGGGACCTACTCGCTCCCAATAGGCGTTGCAACAAACTTCGTAATTGATGGGTCCCACTATGCAATTCCTTTCGTTCTAGAGGAGCCGAGCGTTGTTGCTGCAGCGAGCAACATGGCGAAGAGATGCCTTGCCAATGGCGGCTTCAGTTCGGACAATGACGACCCGGTGATGATCGGTCAGATTCAAGTCGTCGGATGTGAAGACCCTGATGCCGCCGTGGAATCGATTCTGGAAGCCAAGGAAGAGTTGGTGTCAGACTGCAACGAAGTGGACCCCATATTGGTGAAGTTCGGAGGAGGTTGCAGAGATCTGTCGGCCAGAGTAATCGAGACTGGGTCGGGACCAATGGTAATCGTCCACATCCACGTTGATTGCAGAGACGCGATGGGTGCCAATGCGGTCAACACGATGGCTGAGACCATCGCTCCAAGGGTGGAGGGAATCTCCGGTGGGACGGTCATCCTGAGGATCATCAGCAACTTGGCAGTTCTACGTCTCGCGAGGGTTAGTGCGGTTTTCACCGCAGAAGAGATGTCTGACGGAGGCAAGGATGCAAAGCAAGGCTCCGAGGTTATTGACGGGGTTATCCAGGCATACCATTTCGCTGAGGCAGACCCATTCAGAGCCACGACACACAATAAGGGCATTATGAACGCAATATCTGCTGTGGCGCTCGCCTGTGGCCAGGATTGGAGGGCCATCGAGTCTGGGGCCCACAGCTATGCCTCTCACGAGAGGACCTACGGATCCCTGACCAAGTGGACAAAGGACGATGATGGCAACCTAGTGGGATCCATCGAGCTCCCGATGGCAGTGGGCCTGGTTGGCGGTGCGGTTAGGGTACACCCTGCCGCACAAGCGAATGTCGCCCTTCTTGGCGTTGAGAGCGCGGACGAGCTAGCGAAGGTCATGGCAGCATCGGGACTGGCGCAGAACCTCGGTGCATTACGTGCCCTAGCCACTGTGGGAATCCAAGCAGGCCACATGAAGCTGCATGTCAGGAACATGGCAGTAACTGCCGGAGCAGAGGGGGAGGAGGTCGACAGAGTCGCATCCATGCTAAGGGAGCGTGGTGGCCGGATCACCCAAGCCTCGGTGATTGAGGCGTTGGAAGAGATTCGTTCTGATTGATATCAGGCCAATCCTCGGTTTCGTGCATCTTCGGCCTGAGCGTCTGATCGGCCTTGTTCTACATCTACTCCCCTAAGTAGCAGTGCTCCAACTAAAATTAGGATGGCGATACTGAGTATTCCAACTCGACTGTCGAACATTACCGTCATTATCCCATAGATCAGCGGCCCTAGCAATGCAGCGACCTTTCCGAAGAAGCCGAAGAAGCCGAAGAACTCAGCGCTTCTGGTTTCAGGGACCATCTGTCCGAACAGGCTTCTAGCGAGGCCCTGGGAACCCCCCAGAACTGAACCCATTGCCATGCCTAGAATGATGAATTGGAAACCGACAGCGATGCCCAAGGGTTCCCAAATATAGGAACGGGCAGTTTCAGGTATGAAATCCAAGGCACCATCTCCGAGGCTAGTTGGGTGGTCGATTCCAACGTTCGAAGTGTGAGTCACCCCATCTTCATCGAGGACGCTGACGCTGAACCTAGTATCTGAGAAGCTAGAAAGCACCCCCTCAATTAGTGATTCGGAAGATGCTGAAACTGATTTAGAATAGTCCGTCGTCGTTGCTTTACCATCGGCATCTATTGTCTTCCACTGCCAATCGAATAACTCGTATTCTGTTACATACTTGTCCTGTATAATGGGCAGAAATTCCCTCCATTCCTTTACCCATTCTTGCTCATCGAACTCGGAATCGGAGAATTCTATCTTCTGTGCTATACTGGGGGCTGCACTTGATACAGTTACCTTGTAAGTCCCTTCTTCGGCATCCCATTCGTACATTATGTCATGCTGGTTGTGTTTGTCCAATTCCAGGGGCGCAAATGCAAGTGCTGCAAAACACAGTACGATCCAACCAACGAGGGAAATGGTCAGAGCCTGCT
>Ga0208407_1000038_pt1 | contig 60887 bp, 56 predicted proteins | sample ETNtaG_9_FD_185775 | JGI IMG/M metagenome (GOLD analysis project Ga0208407, IMG submission 185775) | Marine microbial and viral communities from oxygen minimum zone, Eastern Pacific Ocean - ETNP201406SV69 (SPAdes) (version 2) | ecosystem: Environmental > Aquatic > Marine > Oceanic ...
GAGTACGTTCTTCCCCAATAATCTATGGAACCGAGCCATTGCGTCTCCGATAGAGTAGTTCCTAACGTGCCCCATATGCATGTGGCCAGATGGATATGGGAACATCTCGAGGCAGTAGAACTTGGGCTTTGACTCGTCTATTTCAGCCTCGAAAACACCTGCATCGGACCATTCCTTCTGCCAACGCGATTCAAGCTCTTGTGGGTCGTATGCCATTTACTCAAACACACCGCTGAGTATGGGTTGTATATGCATTACGACTTTGATGGATGCCCGTCTCGGAGAAGATATGCTGTCAGACGGAGAGTTCCATTCGACAATTTGGGAAGACGGGGTTGAGGTTTGGGTTACTCAGATGGGGTCACTAATGAATATGAATACTGCATTTATTGACAGGGCAAATGGTGTTGTTGCAATCATCGATCCATATGATTCAAAGAAATGGATTGCGAAACTAGAGCAAGAGGGTCTGGAGCCAACTCACCTACTCTACACGCACACCCATAGAGATCATGCGGCGGGATACCCTGGAATGATCAAGAGATACCCAAACATGGAAGTCTGGGGTCATGAAGATGCCAGGGTTCCAAACTTACTGGGCCATATTGTGTTCAGAAATGTGGACTTCACCGATACCTGGAGGAGTTCTCCAGGAGAAAGTGTTGAATGGAGCGCAGGTTCAATTTTCCTTACTGTAACTCATTCCCCTGGGCATGCTCCTGGGCATGTTACATTCCATGGCCATGGAGTCTACCATGCTGGTGACTTGCTATTCGTAAGAAGTGCGGGCAGGGTTGATCTTCCTGGAGGAGACCCCCGAGCCCAGCAGAGGAGCCTCATAAGAGCCAAAGAAATCCTCCAAGATCTCCCTCCTGAATGGAGGCTGATTCCCGGACACAGGTATGATGACTTCAAAGGCCGGGTTCCTGATTGGATAAGTCTGGGTGATGCTTTGAAGCACAACTACTTCCTTTCGAACATCACAATGGTTGACTAGCCTACCTTCTCAGAAGTCTCCTAACCAGGCTGCTTTCTTCGTCCAGAGAGGCTGATTCTTCCTCTCTAACTTTCTTCAGAGCATTAATCGGAACCCAATCATCTGGCACAAGCCTCCATGGAGTCACTCTTGCCATTATTCCAAGGAGGACTTGGCTGCCTGGAATCATGAAAACTCTGAGGGGTGGGACGATCAAACTCAGTGCGGCTAAATCGTCTCTGGCCTGGATTCTCTCCTTTCGGCTAACTCTTCTTCCGATTAGAATGCTGGATAGTGTTGCCGAGGTTCTCTTGAAGTGATCAGAACCGATTTTTGAGGCATCCCATGCCTTCTCGATTGATTCTCCCCACTTGCTAGGTTCCTTTGCTACCTCCTTAATCTCGTTCTGTGATTTGTCAGGGAGGCGACGATACGCTGCAGCCGTTCCAGTTGCTACCCATGGCAACCATCTGACAATGAATCCTGCGAAGTTTCTCAACCTACCCATGGAATCACTCGGTTTTATCGATTCTTTTGGACGAGACTCCCTTTGCCTTCATTTCTTTCTCTACGGTTCCCGTAGGCAAGTCGCCATCCTGTTCCAATGCGGAAAGAGCGGCAATCACAATGCTATTTATGTCAATTTCGAAGAAGGTTCGCAGGGCTTCTCTAGAATCTGAGCGTCCGAATCCATCAGTACCTAGGACAACGTAACGCCCTCCGACCCATTTTTGGATCATCTCAGGTACGGATGAGATGAAGTCCGAAGTTGCGATTGTTGGAGTTGCATCTCCAAAGCATTCGGAAACGTAAGGTTTCGATACGTTTCCAGGATCGAATCTCTTCTCTCTCTCGTGTTGCATGCCAATTCTTCGAAGTTCTCCATAGGAGGTTACCGACCAGACTTCGGAACCGATGCCATGATCCCGAAATAGCTCTGCGGCCGCCTCTCTAACAATATTCAGAATTGGTCCGGAGCCTAGCAATCTGACCTTGGGGCCATTTCCTCCAATCTCATCAACAAGATATGCCCCTCTGATTATCCCCTCATCCGATCCTTCTGGCTTGGGTAACTGCTGTTGGTTCTCGTTGTATAGCATGATGTAATGGAACACATCCTTATTTTCCCCCCACATCTCATCAATTCCATGCCTAATTATTGTAGCTAGTTCGTATGCATAGGCAGGATCCCAGGCGCGACAGTGAGGGACTGCAGAGGCCATCAAGAGGCTGTGTCCGTCTTGGTGCTGCAATCCTTCTCCGTTCAGCGTTGTCCGACCCGCGGTTGCACCCATTAGGAAGCCGCGAGCTCGAGCATCGGCAGCGCTCCAGATCTGGTCCCCTACTCTCTGGAAGCCAAACATTGAGTAGAAGGTGTAGAAGGGAATTGTTGGAGAGTTTGCATTAGAGTATGAAGTAGCGCTAGAAATCCATGAGGCTATTGCTCCTGCCTCTGAGATCCCTTCTTGAAGAACCTGTCCAGATTCAGATTCCTTGTAATTCAATAGCATCTTATGGTCTACTGGGGTATACTTCTGTCCCTTTGATGCAAAAATCTCGAACTCGCTGAAAAGAGGGTCCATGCCGAAGGTCCTCCCTTCGTCTGGTATTATCGGGACTACCTTGTCACCTATCTCCGACTTCATGAGGTTCCTCAATAATCGAACGAAGGCCATGGTGGTGGAAACCTCTTGTCCCTCTGGAGTACCATCATCGAATGCAGCGTAGGTTTCCTCGCCTGGGAGATCTGCGGTGATTATTGCGGGTCTCCTAGAAGGGAGGTTCCCTCCGAGGTTTTTTCTTTGCTCTAGTAAATATTCGATTGCTTCCGACTCTTCTTCCAGAATTACGAATGGGTCATCCTCCAGTCTAGAGTCATCCACGTCAAGCCGAAGTACGTCACGGTAAGCAACTAGGTCTTCGAGAGTCATCTTCTTCTTTTGATGTGTGGAGTTTCTTCCCTCGAATGAGTCGATCCCCCAGCCCTTAACGGTGTGTGCAAGTATCACAGCAGGTCCATTGGCGGAAAGAGCCGCTTTGTATGCAGAATACACCTTGATAGGGTCATGACCTCCTCTGGTCAACTGCTCGATTTCCGTGTCGGAGATAGAATCTCCCAATTCTTGGAGTGATTCGCTGCCTGAGAACAACTCATCACGGAACTCGCTTGCTGATAGGGTGCTGAGTCGTTGCCAGTCTCCGTCAGTGATTGTCTCAATCTTGTTCAACAACTCACCATTTGAGTCTAGTTGGAACACTCTATCCCACGCAGATCCCCAGATGACCTTGATCACTGTCCACCCTGCGCCTCGATATAGGCCTTCCAACTCTTGAATAATATTGGAGTTCCCTCGAACAGGTCCATCTAATCTCTGAAGGTTGCAATTGACAACGACAACCAGATTATCCAACTGTTCTCTCCCGGCTACTGCTATGGAGGCAATTGCCTCGGGTTCGTCCATCTCTCCATCTCCTAGAAATGCAAAAACACGACTCTCTGAGGTATCGGCTAGGTTGCGCTGTTGGAGGTACTTCCAGAATCTGGCCTGCATTACGGCACCAAGTGGTCCGAGTCCCATGGAGACTGTTGGATACTCCCAGAAATCTGGCATTAATCGAGGGTGAGGATATGAAGAAAGGCCGTCTTTGAAGGCTTCCTGTCTGAAATTAGAGATTTGCTCCCTAGTAATCCGACCCTCCAGGAATGCTCGAGAGTATATTCCCGGACTAGCATGACCCTGGATGTAGAGTGCGTCCCCTATCCCATTGTGATCCTTTCCTCTGAATATGTGATTGAATCCAACTTCGTACAACGTTGAGCTCGAGGCATAAGTGGAAATGTGCCCACCGATACCATCCATCCTCCTATTTGCGTCTGAGACCATTGCTGCTGCATTCCAAAGAACGTGATTCTGGATCTCTTTCTCTATTTTCAGATTTCCAGGATATGGTTTTTGTTGCTCTACAGAAATTGAGTTCAGGTATGGGGTCCTTGAGGTGGAGATGTCGATTCCAAGAGACGAAGCCTCGGACAGCAATTCCTGAAGGAGGAGTCGGGCTCTGGGGCTTCCGGAAGAAGAGGTTAGAGTCCGCAGTGACTCAAGCCACTCATCGGTCTCTTCTGGGTCCAAATCGGGTAGAGTCTGACGAGGTTTGGTTGGGGACATATCTGCACCACTGCCCCGCAGGGCAGAATCACCAGCCAAGGCGTGTTTTTTGAATGGGTCGACGTCCTAATCTGCTCAAAGGGGGGATATTCCGGGTCCGACCTCGATGAGGTTGCATTCGTGCATCGTCCTAATACCGGCCACGGTAATTGCTGAATCCCCCGGCACATATCTCTCACCCTTCCACTTCCTGACAGTTCTAACAACGGTCTTGGAACCCGGAGCATTGTTCGGATCTACCTTTACTTCTACAATTAGATCTCCGACCTGTCCCAACCAACCCAAAGCCGCATCAATGCTTCTTCGTGCATACCCATGCCTCTGCTCAGAACTGCGTACCCAATATCCCAAGTTCCACGTAGCTCTATCAGATCTGGTCACTCTATCGAATCCGATTAATCCAATCACATATCCATCCCATGGGCGAATCATAATCCAGTGATGGAGGAGGCCAGTGCGCCCCTTACGCTCGGTGTCTCCAATAAAATCCTCAATCTGAGGTTTAATTTCATTGTCCGGGTTTATCCATGGCATGGCTCTAATGACATCTGGCCAAGTCTCCTCGAATGCCTCGACAATATCTGGGATGTGTGACTTGGATGCTGGTCTAAGCACCAAGCCTTCGTCGACCCTGATTGACGAGGTTGCCCTCCTATGCATAATCTTGGGGGACGAGTTCCATCGCATCATTCCTGCGTATCAGGACTTGGTTATGAAGTCAGTTTCTCCTTTGCTCGAGCGACATCTGGGTCTTCTGGATTGGTTTCGTAGGCTGATTCAACCATTCTTTGTGCCTCGGCACTCCTTCCAATTGACATTAGTAACTTGCCGACTGAGTAAATCAAGGAAGTCCTATCCCCCAAGTGGGGCCCTACCTCGTCGAGAAGGACGGTTGTTTGGGCTTTGTTCTGATCTTTTGCAGATCTGAAGGCTGCTTGGAGCTGTTTAATTATCTCCGGAACGGGCCATTCGTCCTGTTGTTGCCATGGCCAGAATGTTGGCTTTGTCTGAAGCGAGATGTCGGCAGGTTCCTGTTCTTCCAGAGGAATGATGGGTGCAGACGGCAGTTCTTCTGGTTTTTCGATAGTCTCTGGAGTGTTTTCTTCATGGATTGGGGTCGCAGTAAGCCTAGGTATTGGGATTGATGGGGCTGGTGGAATTGGGGTTGGATTTGTCAATGGTGAGTCCTCTCTTGCAAAGGCCTGTTCGAATTCGTCCACCTTTCCGTCACCATCGAAGTCGCCCTCTTCTATACTCTCAACTTCTCCTGGAGGAGAGCCGATTTCATTGGCCTCGATAATCTCGCTGGAATCTAATGGTTGAGTAAAATTTGGTGTCTCAGAATTTGGTTGGATTAGCTCGATTGTTCTTTGATCCAATTCCTCTTCCTCTTCGATCTGGCTTCTAGGTACTTCGAATTTCTGAACGAATTGTGGGATGTCATCTGCTGTAAGCTCGTACTCCTCTTCGATTTCTTCATTAGAGGTGGCGAACGGATCAAAATCTGGTTTTCTATCCAACTGGATCTCATCGTCTTCCCCATATTGCGATACTTCTACTGTTAAGTCGTCAAAGGCAAATGGGGAAGGGGTCGGTTCATTCTCATCTTCTTCCTCTTCAATCTCGCTCATCAACTGATCCAATAGATCTGTGGACTCGTCATCTCCGAGTCCTGTACTCTGCTGAAAAGAAGGCCTATCTATCTGATAGTAACACCTTGTGCAAACCTTGGTTCCCTCTTGGTTCGAATGCTGACAAGAAGGGCAGACGATGCCCTTTTGGTTAGAATTGCTCCATGTCTTAAATCTGTCAAATACCAATCCCGTCCCCCCAGCATTTCCTTTCGGCAGAGGTGAACGTTTAATTCTCACTGGGAATGGTTTGTTTTGTCGAATCTAGGACTCGCCAAGTAACCGTGATAGGGACAAGGTGAGACGGGCAAACGTGGTCGAGTCTGAGAAAACGGTCCCAAGCCGTTTCAAAAGGAGCCAAGATCATCACGAAGCCTACCTACGTTTGATTCGGTGGGAATTAGATGATGAGTTAGCAATGACCGAGGAGAGACTCAGAAATTGGTCGGAAAAGAAATTGGAAGCGAACGGGATTGCCCTGTTCGGATTGAATGCCAAGACAGATGGCTGGTTATTCGGTCAGCGAATCATTAGGCTTCGACAAGGAGCTGGGAAGACCCTCGGTTCCCATCGGTTCAGGCAGGGGGACATTGTGATGCTCAGCAGAGGGAGCCCACTCACTGAGAAGCCTATTGAGGCCATTGTGAGCAATAGGAGCAGGGATTCGATTCGAATAGTCCTTCCCGAGGCCCCAAAGGGTCTGCGCAAGGGGACATGGAGGATTGACAGGGGGGCAAACAGGGTTGCATTCGACAGGATGAGAGATGCGCTCAACTCGATCTTCGAGGAAGATGGGAGCGCTCCTCTAAGGGAGCTGATTCTAGGATTAGTTCATGACCCCGTTGGGACTGCTTCACTAATTCCAGAGCTTGGGGGAGTGAAGCAAAAAAGGACAACTCTGCCGAGTGATATGAATAAGGCTCAGAGAGATGCTGCAGAGAGCGCGATAAATAGAAGGCTGACGTTGATCCAAGGCCCTCCTGGAACGGGAAAGACTCACACTGCAGTTAGGATACTCGAGAACTGGGCGATACTAGACACTGGAACCGTTCTCGCAGTAGCAGACTCAAATGTGGCAGTTGACAACTTACTGGAGGGATTGCTAGAGAGGGGCGTTAGGGCAGTTAGACTGGGGCAGCCAGTTAAGGTTAGAGAGAACCTGAGAAACGCCACAATGGATGCTAGGATGGAGAGTCACGAGTTGAATAGAGACCTTGTAGAAGAGATCGAGAGGAACGAGAAGCTGTCTCGGAGAATTAAGGGCATGAGGGGTGGGAAGGAAAAGGGACTAGCGCACAGAGATCTTAGCAGGGGGTGGAAGGAAGTGAAAAGGCTCGAAAGGCAGATTCGAGATGACATCCTAGATAGAGCCCAGGTTCTTTGCTGCACGTGCATTGGTTCTGGTCATGATTTACTCGATGGGCGGAGGTTTTCCCGGGTATTGATCGATGAAGCAACTCAGGCAACGGAGCCTGCAGCATTGGTTCCCATTGTGAAAGGATCCAGGCAGGTCGTTTTGGTCGGCGATCACAGACAACTACCTCCTACCGTGATTTCTCGGCGGGCTGGAAATGGGGGTTTGAGTCGATCTTTATTCGAACGCCTGGTGGACATGGGCATCAAGCCTCATCTGCTTAACACTCAGTATAGGATGCATCCATCGATTTCTGAGTTTCCTAATTCTCAGTTCTACGGAGGAATGCTTGAGGATGGAGTAGATGGTTCAGAGAGAGAGGCCCCGCCTGGTATGCTTTGGCCCAATTGGGATTCTCCATTAGCGTTCCTTCCAGTCGATGGAGATGAGTTGCTCTCACCCGACGGGGCTTCTAAGGAGAATGCAGCAGAGGCAGCATGGGTGGTAAAAATTCTGATGGGTTTTGTTGATGACGGTGGGCTTGATCTAACGGACATAGGGATTGTGACGCCGTACGCCGGACAAGTTAGGGCGATTAGAGATATGCTACCAGAGTCGATGCAGGGTGTCGAGGTCAGGACTGTTGACGGATACCAAGGTAGAGAGAAGGATGTGATTATCTTCTCTTGCGTTAGATCAAACTCTGATGGAAATGTCGGGTTCCTATCTGATAGAAGAAGGTTAAATGTGGCACTAACCAGATCTAAGCGTGGTCTCGTAGTAATTGGGAACCCGGATACGCTGAGGCATGATGGTAATTGGAGAGACTGGATTGAGCACGTGAGGAGTCGTAAACTTGAGGCATGGCATCTCCTGGGTACTGCATGAGGTGTATGAATGGGCGATCATGACTCCCCCATTTCGATTCATGGCGGAGGGACGCTGGCGAAAGCGATAGTTTCCCAAGAGAATGACCATTGGTCGGTTCCAGATGGGGCTATTCTTGCCTCTTGGGCAAGAAGGTTGGTGGCGTTCGTAATTGATGTCACAATCGTATACTCAGTACTGAATTTGTCAACGGGGAGGATGGTTGCGAACGCATTGAATGTGAGGCTCTGGGCATCTTCTGATTTTCACTACTCTGCTGCATTCGCTGCTATTTTGCTTGCTAGTCACTGGCTATACTGGAGAGTAACGGGTTTGGCTTTCTCAAGATCACTGGGTCAGAAAATGCTTGGCATCGCGATTGTGAAGGATAATGGGGATCAAGTGACCAGTGAAATGTGGGACAATAGGGCAATTGGTAAGCTCCTGTACCTAATTCCAGTATTGAACGTCTATTTCGGCATCTACGAGTTGGCTAGGATCTCACAGAGGCACACGCACCAGTCGAACCTCGATCTCAGGGTGGGGACGATTGTTGCACATTCTGCTTCCCTTCCCCCTGGAAGTAGAAGACACATCAGATAGGTGCATGAGAATGGAGGACGCCGTGAAGTGGGTACGTTCTGGCAAATGCATTGTCTATCCCACATCCACTCTCCCAGCTCTGGGTTGCATTCCGGAACCAAGTGCTCTGGATGCTTTGTTTGAGATTAAGGGAAGGCCCCAGAGTGCACCCGTAAGTCTTGGAGTAGCCAATCTTAGTCAGGCTAGTGAGATTGTTGAGATCACGGATGATGTGTACGAAATTCTAGAGGCATTTCCAAAGGGATCCCTAACAATAGTCCTCAATCCAAAGGGCAAGATGGACTTCCGACTAGGATCCAAGGGTGTTGCTGTTCGTGTGGTGTCTGACCCCAGAGCCAGAGATCTGCTTCTCATGACTGGTCCATTGACTGCCACCAGTGCAAACCAAACTGGTCAAGAACCCTTGTTGGACTGCATTGCAGCCGCGGATTCTCTATGCACCTCGGAACATTCTGTTTTGGGTGTTGATGGAGAATGTAATGGGGGTCTACCCAGTACTTTGATAGCATGGCATACGGTCTGCGATTCGCCTGAGTCGCTGAGGATAGAGGTAATTAGAGAAGGGAAAGTCAGTACCGAGGAAGTATTAGCATGGTGGAAGAGAAGGACCTGAAGCAGTGGAGAGACGCGGGTCACGTTGCTAGAAGGACGCTAGAGGGAATCAAAGGCGAGATTGTTGCTGGTAAGCAATGGTCGGAAGTCATAGATTCTGCTGAGAGGTTCATCAGAAGGCATGGAGGGAAGGCAGCATTCCCAGTTACGATCTCGGTCAATGATATGGCTGCCCACTATACGTCGAATACCGAACTTACTCCCCCCGAGGGTTTTGAGGGCGAGATGGTTTTCCAGAAGGGTGATCTTGTCAAGCTCGATGTTGGAGTTCACATCAAAGGAGCATTGGGTGACAATGCCCTAACGATTGAGGTCGGCAATGGGGGAAGTCACACTGAGCAAATTAGGGCTGCCAAAGAAGCCAGAGATGCGGCAATAGAGAAGATGCATCCGGGCACTCCATGGCATGTTATTGGAGAGGCTGCCCAACAAGCATCTGTGGACGCTGGTTTTGAGCCTATCAGAAATCTAAGTGGCCACAAGATGGAAAGATGGAACCTACACTCAGGAGTGTCAATACCGATGTATGCATGTGGTCCGAATAACCCCGGATACAAAGGGGAAGTAGAAGCCGGAGGGGTGTATGCTGTAGAGCCATTCAATACCACTGGGAAGAGCGGTATGATCGAAAATGTCCCTCCTTCTGATTCATCGAACATTCTTCGAGTAACAGGGGACGTCAGGATTAGGAAGGCGCTATCAAAGGGGAAATTGAAGCCTCTTGGTGCAACCATGGCGAGATATATCGAAGAGAGGTATAGCACCCTTCCATTCGCAGAAAGGTGGGCATCCCCACTTCTGAGCAAGCCATTCCCGGAAGAGGACGATGAGTCTCTGAAGAGGAAATGGAAGGCTCTTGTAAAGAAGTTGACATCGATTAGGTTCCTTGAGGTCTACAGTGCTCTGAGAGACGTCGATGGAGGGAGCGTTGGGCAGTTCGAGCATACTGTCTTCATTACCGAAGGAGGGCCAGAGGTTCTCACTGTAGAGTGAACTCTCAAAAAAGTAGAAATTCAGTGAAAATCTGCAATATTCTCACAACGATTAACTATTGTCGCCTTTCTGGTCTCATCGTACAGGACGAAAGGTTCTCGCTGAGTGCATCCCATCCCCTCGCATTTATCTCTCTCCTGTACACCTTACTGAGTCAGCCGGATGGCTCTATTCAGCCGCATCCAGGGTGGATTCAGCAGTGCCAAACACGGTTACTGCAATTATTGCCACGAAAATCAGTGACATACCTCCAATCTGCTGAATTGATGGCTTCTCGGAGAGAATGATGACTCCCCATAGAATTGTAAGAACCGGTTGGAGAAGGATGGCGAATGAGGTGTGGGCGGCTGGAAGTCTTGGTAGAGCGTATGTGATGGCTATCCATCCAATTACCTGGCAAGAGACTGAGAGCATGATGATCCATCCATGTCCAGGCCAAGTGAACGAGAAGTCAATTGGTTCTATGCCAAGATTAGAGAGAGGCAGAATACCAATAATTAGGAGTCCCGTTGCCCCTCCCGCGGTTGCATCCAATTGAAGGTTGACTGATGGTGCACGGATTCGATTTGAGAATCTGTAGAGGATGAGGAATGAGGAGTAAAAAATCGCTGCAACTATCCCCCCTACTACGCCCTTTATTGGGTCGTCTCCGTATGGTTCATCGTCCCAGATTCCTGAGATGAACAACAGACCCAGCATTACCATTGGTAGAGCTAGCAGTATCATTCGATTCGGCCTTTCTCCAAACAGCAACCAACTGACCAGAGTTACGATAATTACCTGAGAGTTGCCAATCAACGTTGCGATTCCACTTCCAATGTAGTCGATTGCACTGTGATATCCAGCGAAGTCGATTGCAAGAAGCAAACCAGCAGAAAAAGCAAGTATCCTATTCCTTTTCCCCCTCTGGTCATCCTGATTCAAGTACCAGACTAGGAAGACCAGGATGGGGAGAGCGTATAGCATCCGGAAGAACGCTCCTGTGATAGGACTGGTATCGGATTGAATATACAACAATGGTGCGAAAGAGAGCAGCATGGCTCCGAACAGTGCGATTAACATGATTCGCCGGTCATCGGCCGGCTCAGACATCCAATCCCTCACTCTGGAGCAAGGATCTTCTGGAGGTCTCCAGACTGATACATCTCTAGAACTATGTCCGACCCCCCAATGAGATCGCCGTTGATGAAAACCTGAGGGATGGTTGGGAAGTCTGACCACTCCTTCAATGCTGGTCTGGCTCTGGGGTCAAGGAGGACATTTACGCAGGCAAATGTCTCCATACCTAGTTCGGCGATTACGGAGCTGAGTACCTGGGCTCCTCTTGCGGAAAATCCGCATTGAGGGTGTTCTGGTGTACCCTTCATAAAAATCACAATTTTATTCTCGTCAACAACTTGTTGCAGTTCTTCTGGTGTCCAATCAAAGCTCATCTCAATCACTCCTTCCTTGGTCTTCGGATATGCACCCCATAGAACTCGTGCTCTTGACCATGTGGGTCGAAAGCAGTTTGGGTAGAGGTTTCTGCTTGCTCCGGAGTCATGCACTTCAGGTCAAGAGCATGGACGGTGTTGTTGGAAATGTACTCCTTGAAGTGATTCAGTATTGGTTTCTGTCTCTGAAGTGGCAAAACGCCCTCATAGCTTTCAGATATCACCCTCACATGGAAGTGGTCACCGGACCCGTGCAAATCGGTAGCTTCGACGATTGCATCGGGAATGACCTTGAGAATCTCTTGCCGCATCCACTCGACCGTCACCATGGATTCCTGAAGAAGTGACTCGGATATAAATTAGATTTCTAGAGAGTTGGCAATGGAAACGAGGTTCTCGGCGATTGTGGCTTGTTCGTTGATTAGTCCTGAACCGACCACTGCGATATCAATACCCCATCCTGCTACCATTGCCGCATTGTGATCTTTGATTCCGCCGTCGATCATGAGTTTTGTCTCTCTACCGCCGTTTTCAATCTGAGAGTCGATAGCCTCGCGAAGCGATCTTACCTTCTCCTCTACTTCGGGGATGAATGATTGGCCTCCCTTTCCAGGGACAACTGACATTACCAGAACCAAATCAAGTTCAGTTAGGAATGGGAGAAGCCCTTCAATTGGGGTGTCGGGATTAAGCACGCATCCAGATTGGACTCCTGAGCCGTGCAATTCAGAAATTAATTTTGGAAAATCGTCGACCGCCTCTATGTGTGCAATAACCAAATCGACGCCAGCATTTGCGTATTGCTCCCATGTCTCTTCAGCATTTGTTACCATCAGGTGACAATCGATGAACACCTCGGGGCCGACTCTTTCTCGAATAGACTTGATCAATGCGGGTCCAAAGGTGATTGTACGATTGACGACCCAATTTCCATCCATGACGTCCATGTGAAGCCAACCAATTCCGGCATCGAGTGCCTCGTCGATGGTCTCGCCTAACCTGCAGAAGTCTGCCGTGAGTATGCTGGGTGTAATTTCCATGCTTTCCTCATCGATTGGGAGGTGGTGTCGGTTCTCAATCTCTTCTAATCTGAACTAACCAATGACACACATGTTGATAGGATGGGAAACAATCCATCGGATTAGGTGGAATAATGGGCAAGGTTCTCGATACTGGTGACACGGACTTTGATGTGACAACAAAGAGCGATGAGTGGGTGCTAGCGGATTTCTGGGCGCCATGGTGTGGGCCATGCAGAATGGTTGGCCCAGTCCTATCGCAGATTGCCGAAGAAAGAGAGATTACAATTGCAAAGGTGAATACCGATGTCAACCCCCTTACTTCGGGAAGATTTAGCATCAGGGGAATTCCTGCATTGATACTTTTCAGGAATGGTGAAGTGGTAGATAGGATGACGGGGGCGATGCCCAAGGAGAGTATGGATTCATGGTTAGACAGGCATATGACCTAGTCCACTGCCTTGTTCAGTTTTCTCAGCCTCTCTTCGAATGGCTTGCCAACATCTCTCAGTAGCCTTGATCTGAGTGCTTCGTGCAACCACATTCCTTCTTCTAACTCGAGCATCAGCCCCCTGTCGATTAGTTGTACTGGGGGCGTCCCATCGATTTCTGCAGCTATTGCCAGTGTTTCCCAGGGTACTGGACGTTCGGAGGTTGCTAGGATTGAAAGGATCTCCCTGTGCTCGTCCGGTAGAACATTCAGAATTTCTTCATCCAAAAATCTGAGCCAGTCCTCGTGTAGAGTCTGGCCATACATTTCCAGTAATTCAACTGCAAGAGGGTGCCCCCCTGTCAATCTGTGAATATCCGATACTGCAGCTTTTTCTGGGACTTGTATCATTTCTATCCACGCTTCGATCTCTTCTGGCGAGAGCCCGGATAGGGGCAATTCAGAAACCTTGTCGAGGGTGTGTACATATCTTCGATCATAGAAGGCTAGGCTTGTTCTTGAAATCATGATTAGCCTGAGTCTGGTTTTCTCGGCTGTTTGAAGTAGGGCTCCGAAGAGGTGGTCACCACTGGTCCCGATATTGTGAACATCATCTAAGATCACAATAATTCCATCTGACTGATCCTCACCTTGGATGTCATTAATGCTATTCTCTTCATCCAACAAATGTGCTGTTAGCCTTCTCCTGAATGCGTCTATTTCCAATCTTGCTGCTGGCTTGTAGGGCAGGGTCTCCAAGATACTGTAAGGATCGTCTGATTCCTCTCTGATTCCAATACGATGAAGTAGACTTGTCGCTATTCCTAGTGGTGAATCCCATGGCTGGCAGGGATAATACATAATCTTGAGATTGGGATTTTCGGCCATCCTTCCTGAAATCCAATGGGATGCCAGTGTTGTCTTTCCACAGCCAGCTATTCCAGAGATTACTAGCAGTGGTTTTTGAGAATTGAACCACTGGTCAAGTTCTCCCAACTCATCATTTCTTCCATGCACTTTTCGTGTCTTTGGTGGGTTTGTATGATATGTGGAATAAGCCCCAGTGAGAACAGAAGTTGAATCTGATGGTGGTTTTTCCTCGTTTTTTCTAACCAATGAACCGAATCTAATATCTCCAAAATTTAGGACGCCTTCGTGTTGAGCGTGCATCAGGATTTGAAGAAGGCTGAGTCCAGCGTGCAGCTTATTGGCGGCCTCATCGGCTCTGATTTCCAGAACACTACCATCCTTCGATCTTACCAAAACATTGAGCGCACGTAGTTCAGAAATTCTCTCTCTCGCTAATTCCCTGCCATCATCCGTTAGTTGCCATGTCTTCTGTTTACGATTGTCGCCTCTGACTGACCTACTGTGCTGAGAGATATGACCTTGAGAGATCAGTTGCCTCATCGCCCTTGAGACATTAGGCGGGTGCAATGCACAAGATTCTGCGATCCCAGAACGAGTGACTTCGGATGTGACCGTGTAGTGATCGGCTTGGAAGTCTTGTTCCCAGAGGTGCAGGACTATTCTATCAGAAACAGGCACGTTGGGCCGAGAATCATTGCGCGCCACAGAATCAACGGTAGGGGATTAGAGCATCAAGGTTAGGGACTGAGGAAAGTGTGCTTTGACACTCGCAATTGTGGCACTAGTCCTTTAGCATCATCCTAAGTTCCTCGACTGAACGCTGTTCATCGAAGTACACTACTTCCAGTGAATCATAAAGTTCGGTATCACCAATTTCCTCCACTAAAGGCAATATCTCTCGATATGTCTCTACAGCTTTCTTCTCTGTTTCATACGCCTCGGACAGCATCTCCTTGTAGTTTGAAGTGTGGACAATTGGAGTTCCATCGCGCTCTGTGATTGCTGTACCATCTAGTTTTACAATGGCAGAACGGACAGTTGCAGCGTGAGTGACCGATTCGTTTACCTCATTGTTGAAATGGGCAGTTAGATGAAGCCTATGAATTCCAGAAACATATGCGGAGTAATGCGCGTACAATGCTATTGCTCTCAGTTCCCATCCAAGTGCTCGATTGAGTGCTTTGACCAGTTGTTTCTCCGACATGCCTTCTGCCTCAGTGTTTGAATGTGGGCGGGTCATATCAACGCTCGCTTTGAGTGGGAGTATCAGATTAGCCGGAACATATGTGTCTTGGTCCTCTTTCGAAGGAACATGGGTGCATACGAAGAACTGCTGATGAGGCTGAAGGATATTGACTTGATAGGTCAGATTGGGAGTCTTCTGAGCTGGGATCAGGAGGTGTTGATGCCTCCAAAGGCAGCACCATTGAGAGCAGAGCAACTTGCATGGGTCTCAAAGACCGCTCATGAGAGGCTAACTGACTCAAAGATTGGAGATTTGTTGGAACGGCTTGAATTGGATGATGATCTTAGTGATGTTCAGGCAGCAAACATAAGGCTCGCGAAGGAATCTTACGACAGAGCGACCAAGTTGCCGACAGAATTTGTCGAAGAGATGGCGAAACACAGATCTAAATCTCTTGTTTCTTGGACTGAGGCTCGTGAAAAGGATGATTTTTCGATTTTTCGAGATGATCTGGCGATAGCGATAGACCATGCACGCAAGAAGGCGGATTTCTATGGTTACGAAAATCTACGATATGATGCCCTCCTTGACTTGTATGAAAGCGGGCTTACCGTGAAAAGGTTAGACCCCCTTTTCTCTGGCCTTAGGGACAATGTCGCACCACTAATCAGAGCCGTAGTTGATAGTGGAAATAGGCCGGATATGACATGGATAGAACAGAGTACGTGGGATCAACCCGCACAAGAAGAGTTGAGCCAGAGAATTTCGGAGTCGATTGGTTTCGACTTCTCGGCGGGGAGGCGAGATCTGTCGACCCACCCATTCTGTGGAGGGCCAAATCCAGACGATGTAAGGTGGACAACTAGGTACAGGGAAGACGAGCCCTTCGGTTCTTTATTCGGATCGATGCACGAAACCGGGCATGGCACCTACGAACAGGGGCGTCCTAGAGAATTTGACTTCCAACCTGCCGGGAAGGCGAATGGCCTCGGAGTTCATGAGAGTCAGAGTCGTCTATGGGAGAACCAAGTGGGCAGATCAAGGGAGTTTTGTGAGTGGTCCCTGCCGCTTTGGAAGCAGTGCTTCCCTGAAAATATGCAAGGGATTAGTGCTGAGCAGTTGTGGCAAGCAGTGAATTTAGTAGAGCCGGGACTAATTAGGGTTGATGCCGATGAGGCCACTTACAACTTACACATCATGATTAGATATGAAATTGAAAAACAATTAATCGGAGGCGAAATAGAAGTTGACGAATTACCTGATGCTTGGGATGAGATGTATCAAGAATATTTGGGAATAAAGGCTCCGAATCGCTCGCTTGGGGTTCTGCAAGATGTTCATTGGTCGATGGGTGCAATCGGCTACTTCCCCACATATACGTTGGGAAATCTATACGCCGCACAACTACTTGAGGCTGCGAGAGATGATCTGCCTAAGCATGATGAACAGATTAGAAATGGTGAGTTCGAGCACCTGCTAAATTGGATGAGGGAGAATATCCACAACAGAGGGAGCGTGCTAAAGCCAGCAGATCTAATCGAAGAGGCCACTGGTTCGGCTCCATCTCCAGATGCTTTCGTGAGATATCTTTCTTCAAAGGTTGAGAGACTGTACGGAATAAGTGCGTGAAGAACGAAAGGGGTGCTCAATTACTGTGGTTAGTCTTGAGAGTTATTCCTCGTATGTTAGAGAGGTTGCCAGTGAATGCTCGTTCGTGAGAGTTTCGAATAATCTTCTATTCTCTGGCTCAAGGTCTGGAGAAGTTGCGTGTTGGGATATCTCGAGTGGAGCAGAGTTGTGGAAAACTAGTTTTGAAGGGCCTTGCTCTGATTCGGATTGCAATGATAGTGTGTTTTTCTTTACTGAGTCTGATAGCATTCACGCGATTGGAAAGGACTCTGGCGAAGTTATCTGGAGCGTCAAATTGGAAGGGTCGAGTGATTTTGTTGGGATTTCTGATGGGTTTGTTTGGGTTACTACATCCGTCTACAACTTTGAGATTCAAGACTACTCAGAAGGGGCCGTGTGGCAAATCGATTTTGATGGAAGAATTCTGAATAAATGGGACACCTTTGGAAGAGCCTGGTCATTTTCAGAACAGGGAGGGAAATTGGTTTTGGGTCTAAGTCGCCCTAAATCTGGATATGCGATAGTTTCTGACAGTGGATTAGACTATCCGGATTTGGAAGACCTGCAACCAGTGACAGTTGGAAACAGAGGAGGTTGTTCAACCGTAGTACTAGGCCATAGCAACGGCATGGTTTCAGAGATTGTTGACCATAGAGTAAAGTCTGTTTCTCAACTTGGATCTTCAGTTCGAGCAATCGACTACTTTGATGGTTGGGTGGCGGGGATAGATTCCGGAAATGTTGCTTCTAGCGAAGATTTGGGCTCTTGGACCGTTAGTCTCGATGGCATGGTTGATGTAATTTGCTTTGGTCCATCTTTAGGGGCTGAAAAGGGAGTTTGGGCATCTTCATGGAGGGATGATGAATCTGTAATATTCCTGATCAACTCCATGAGAGGGAGTGTGGAATTAGAGATATCACACCATTCCAGGATTGTATCTGCTTTCAGTGATGAAGGGGTAATCTGCTTCGGAGATGATGATGGTTGTGTCTTTGTTATCGAGGGTGATGTGCTTCGGCGACGTTTCTCTCGGCCGGTGGAAGAAATCGGAGAAGAGGGTGGTTTTTCAGAGCTAAGAAAGAAAATACGTGGACTGCGAGGTGGCTAATTTGCAGTGGAAAAACACTACCAAAGACCCCTATTTCCAGTGGACTGCGCCGATATTGGCGAAATGTTTATGAGCCACCCATTACCCTGTGTTCTTTGCCGCTCCGGGGGAGTGGTGTGAGGGCGCTTCGGCGCGACTCGCGGGCCACAAAAACCGAGCCTCAAAACCGAGGCGGTAGAACCGAGAAACGAAAGGATCTCGGGGAAAGGCTGGAGCGTCTGTGGACGCAAAGGTCGCGGCGAATAAATCGGACAAACTGGAGGAAACGAAGGGGAGAGCGAGATAAGAGCTGAAGAGATACATGTGCGTAGGGGGAAGAGAATAATCCTGGGTCACATAAGTGGGAAACGAAGTGGAGAAAACCGGAGGAAACGAAGGGGAAGGAAACTAAGGGAAACACTGGGCAACAAGGGCGGGGAGACCCGTGGAGAAGTCAGTATCGAGACGTGGAAGGAAAAGCGGAGACGAAGTACCTGAAACGGATGCGGCAATTGAGAGGGAGATCTCACAAGAGTCGGAAAATGACGAAGGAAGAGCACGAAGTTCCAGAGTCGTCTACCCGGGGAAACCTGGGCCTTCGGGCCCAGGCGACACCCGGACCCTGCGGAGTTAACAGGGGGGGAAGCTCCCCCATGTGCGGAACCCCCTGTTGCTCCCACCTGATTCGGCCCATTTTCTTTTTCTGAAAAGAGGCGTAGCCGTTCTATCCTTTCTACGAACTAGGTCCAGTCATCTCTCTAGGTTTTACCCACTCTGTAAACTGATCATCGGTAAGTATCCCTAGTTGGACGGCACTCTCTCTGAGGGTCAGTCCTTTCTCATGAGCGTTCTTTGCAATCTTGGCGGCATTGTCGTATCCGATATGGGGATTTAGTGCGGTAACTAGCATCAATGAGTTCTCCAAATGGTCCGAAATTTTCTCTTCGTTCGCCTTCAAACCGGTTACACATTTGTCTGAGAAAGATAAGCAAGAGTCAGAAAGTAATCTTATGCTGTGTAAGAGGTTGTGGATCATCAGTGGCTTGAACACATTCAACTCGAAGTTACCCTGACTGCCTCCTATAGAAATTGCAACGTGATTGCCCATTACTTGGCAGCAAACCATTGTCATTGCCTCAGATTGAGTTGGGTTGACCTTACCTGGCATTATACTTGATCCTGGCTCGTTTGCCGGAAGAGAGAGTTCTCCGAACCCACACCTAGGACCAGAACCTAGCCAACGGATATCGTTGGCGATTTTCATGAGTGAGGCTGAGAGGGTGTTGAGCGTCCCTGAAGCTGCGACTATTGCATCGTGTGCGGCTAGTTGAGCGAACTTATTCTCCGCACTGATGAAAGGAAGCCCTGTCTTATCGGCTATCTTCTTGGCGACTAGGTCTGCGAATTCGGGATGGGTGTTTAGCCCCGTTCCTACTGCAGTACCCCCTATGGCGAGTTCCAGAAGATCATTCAATGCTGTCTGTATTCTGATTAGATCCGCGTCCAACATGGAAACATATGCTCCGAATTCTTGTCCTAGAGTTAGTGGGACAGCATCCATCAGATGAGTTCGTCCAATCTTGACTATATCCCTGAATTCGACCTCTTTTTCAGCCAGTGAGGATCGGAGTCTCTGAACAGCGGGAATGAGTCGATGTTGGACCTCCTCAGAAGCAGCGATATGCATTGCAGTAGGAAAGGTGTCATTACTCGACTGAGATTGGTTTACGTGATCATTTGGATGGACGGGAGATTTGCTTCCCAGTTTTCCTCCTGAAGACTCTATGGCCCTATTTGCAATTACTTCGTTTGCATTCATGTTAGTCTGAGTTCCGGAGCCGGTCTGCCAGATTCTTAGAGGGAAATGGTCATCGAGAGAGCCTGAAATTACATCTTCGCATGCCACTGAAATGAGGTCTCCAACGTCATTGTCAAGAGATCCAAGAAATACGTTTGTCTCAGCAGCCGCCTGCTTAAGAATTCCAAATGCTCGAATGACGGAACGGGGCATTTGGTCATGGCCGATGTCGAAATTAACCAGCGATCTAGCTGTCTGGGCACCAAAATACTTGTCTGCGGGTACCTCGATTTCCCCCATGGTGTCTACCTCAATTCTAACCTTCCCACGAGTGCCCTTGGGTGACATTGGGAGAGGGGTTTTGGAAGGTATTTGATGGGAGTTACCACCCGAGAGAGATGTCTCTATCATCTTGGAAATTGTTGCGGATCTTCCTTTCTCTCGGCCCTGTCCAACCCGTGCATCCAACCTCTTAGCCAGATCCTCTGGAATGCTAACGGTGATTATTCTACGATCGCCGACGCGATGCTTTGCCATGATTCTCTGAATAAGAACTTAATAATAAATATACTTACTATTGGTTTCAGATTATTCAAACCCGTTCTACCTTGATTATCTTCTGAGGCGAGGTGGGTCTGTCTCCAGGACGTGTCTCAGTGGATTCAATTGATCTCACTACATCCATCCCCTTGGCGACTTCTCCGAAAACCGCATGTCTGCCATCGAGCCATGGGGTGGTAACCGTTGTGAGGAAGAATTGTGATCCTCCTGTGTTTGGACCTGCATTTGCCATTGAGAAGATTCCTGGCTTGTCATGCTTCTTCGCCAATGCTGAAGCCTCGCAAGGAATTTTCCAACCCGGGCCGCCAGTGCCTGCCCTTCCGTTATTTGGATCGCTGGAATGAGGGCATCCACCTTGGATCATGAAATCTTTGATTACACGGTGAAAGTGTAACCCGTCATAGAATCCGTCATCTACCAATTTTAGGAAGTTACCAGTTGTCTCTGGGCATTCATCGGTATACAGCTCTATGTCAATCTCTCCAGCGCTTGTGGTCATCCTCACGTAGGTCATATTGTGCTTCGGTCGTTGCAAGTTCAATATTGTATGGATGGTGCCCTATGCTACTGTTGACCCGGGTGACGTTCCCTCGGGTATCTCTAGGAGTCTCACTGTCCCATCTGGTTCGAGAGCCCCAAGAATGAGGAATTGGGAAATGAATCCAGTTGGGAGCGTCTTTTCTCCTAGGTTAATCGCGGCCACTACTGATCTTCCGATTAGTTGGGATCTAGAATAATTGGTGATTTGAGCAGAGCTCCATAGTTTTCCCACGATAGGCCCGAAATCCACTCTGATCTTGTAAGATGGCTTTCTCATCTCCGGGTACTCTTGAACATCATCGATTACTCCGGTCCTCATGTCTACAGAGAAGAACTCACCTATCCCTATGTACTCCTTTCTCTCTAGCTTGGAGGGGTGGTATGGTAGGTTCTTGGAGTCTATTTCATGCTGCCCCATTTAATCAACTCGCGATTTCTGACTTGAGAGTGAGTGGAATGAGGGTGATTCCTGCTTCTTGGAATGCTTGTGAGCCCCCCTCCTGCCTATCCAATATTGTGATGCAGGCTGCCACATCACATCCCAAATCTATCAGCATCTGCGCGGCCTTCAATGCAGAACCTCCTGTTGTGGTAACGTCTTCCAACAGTACAATACTATGGCCACTTTCAAGACTTGACCCCTCTATTCCTGGTGGATTTCCTGTCTTCCTGCCTCCTCTTCCCTTCGGCTCCTTCCTAACTATGAATCCCTTGAGGGAAGATCCGCGGCCGGCCTTTGCAATTGCAATTCCAGTGAGTGGAACAGCCCCCAGTTCGAGTCCGCCAACAGCATCGACTTGTCCGATTGTCTCAATATGGTGATGGATTAGCACCCCCAGTAGATGAGCGGATTCGGGGTCCATCATCACTGGCTTCATGTCGAAGAAGTGTTTGCTCTTCCTCCCACTTGCAAGGGTAAAGTCCTCATTTTCGGAGTAAAGATAGGCCAAATCCCTAATCCTCTCAATCAGCCTTTCTCTCGCCTGCTCTACTGTGGTTGAAGTCATCCTACCTGTTCTGGCCCCGACGAAATGCGATGAAGGTTGCCTTAGTTAGTATGGATTTTTGACGGGATTGCGGTCAATGTTCTTGGACGGCCGTGTCCGAGTGGTGGGTGCTGTAGTGAGGAAGATGCATGGTCGATAGTCCCAAAATCGCGGAAATGGACATTGTCAGGCTCGAGTCAGAGCGCTCTTCATACTATGAATCCCTAGACGAGAGAATAGAGCAGGCCTATGCAATTGCTAGCGTGGCGAAAAAAAAGGGTTTGGATTTCTCAGAGTCGGTTGAAATTCCAAGAGCATCGGATTTGGCGAGCAGGACGGAGAAATTACTGGAAGACCCGTATCTATTCATTGACCCGGAAAAGCGAAGTCAGCCACCGTTGAAAATTGAGAATCGCCTAAGGGACCTTCTTCAGAAGCACGATAGGGAGACTGCTGCAATCATGATTGCGATTTCTGTAACAAAGGAGATGCATGAGGCAACCGGCGATAGGAGGAGAGCTATCGATTCTGGATTGAGAGTTGGTCTTGCCGTACTTACTGAAGCAGTCCTAGTTGCCCCTCTAGATGGAATTGGGGATGTCAGGATAATGAGCAATGCTGATGGGTCTGAATTTCTTTCAATCGACTTCTGTGGCCCGATTCGGGCTGCTGGAGGTACAGCTCAAGCCCTTGGCGTCCTCATTGGAGACATCCTAAGAAGGGAAATAGGGGTAGGCAGGTACATCCCAACAGTCCCCGAAGTAGAGAGGGTGAAAGAGGAATTTGGGCTGTATAGGGCCAATCTACAGTACAAGCCACCACCGGAGGAGACGGAGACCATTGTCAATGAGTGCCCGGTGATGATCAACGGTGAAGAGACAGAGAGAATGGAATGTGCTGGCTACAAAGAAGTCAGGAACATAGTCAATGAAAATGGCACCTTCAGAACTAGGGTTAGGGGCGGAGTGATGTTAGTTATCGGAGAAGGCTTGTGTCTCAAGGCGCCAAAAATTCAGGCTCATACAGAGAGGTTGGAGGTCCCTGGCTGGGAGTTCATTTCGAAATTCGTTGACAAACAGAAGGGTGGGGACTCCAAGGGCCAGGAAGAGAAGCGAAGGCTGATCAAAAAGGAGGGGAAGTACATGGAGGACGTGATTGCAGGTAGACCGGTTTTTGGTGAGCCTCGTGAACCTGGTGGATTCCGACTAAGGTATGGAAGAAGCAGGGCGACTGGGCTAGCGGCTGCAGGTCTAAATCCGATTACGATGGAGGCAATGGGTGGTTTTCTAGCAGTTGGCACACAAATGAAGATAGAGGGGCCTGGTAAGGCATGTGCAGTCACTCCTTGCATTGAGATCGATGGCCCTACTGTTCTAATGAAGGACGGGAAGTACCTGAAGGTAAGTACAGAGGAGCAATGGAATGGATGCAAAGAAAATCTGGATTCAATATGGGATGCAGGAGAAATACTCCTTGGTTATGGCGAGTTCCTAGAGAACAACAAGCCTCTGGCACCCTCATCATACTCCATAGATTGGTGGGCAGTAGATTTAGCAGATTCGATTGACACACATGACAAGGTCGAGAAGTTGGCTGATGTTCTTGGGATGAAAAGAGTCGACCTTCCTCTTGGAATGCCCTTCAATGGGGCAATAAACCGCGGGGGTGAATCATCATTGGATAGGTATTGGAGACGGAGGGATTGGATTTCTTTCCTCAAGGGCTTGGACATATCTTGGAACCAAGTCAAGGATATCGCAATTTGCTATGGCACGGCTGTCCCACCTCCTTGGAATCACTGGTGGTCTGATCTACCAATTCAGTTCGTTCCCGGATTAGTTGATTCGATTGTTGAGAAAGGAGGTGTCGAAGATTCATCCCTCATAATCAGGGATGTGGTGGGTGGTTGGCCATACTCATTGGAAGAGGGAAAAATCTCTTTGGGAAAGCCAATATTGGGAGAATGGCCACGCTGGACAGAAATTTCACGTCATGGATTGGTGAAGTCTTCTCTAATGACTCTAGGAATAGAGCATCGGCACGATGGCTCGGACATTTTGATTCCAAGGCACTGGGAGAGTCTATTGGATGGGCTGGGGCTAGATGATTCCCTAGGAAAGATAGTCGCTAGAAAAGACGTGGTCCCAATTGTTTCTGATATTACAGACAAGGTCTCGAAATACCAAGATAAGGTTCTATCCATTGAAGGAGTTTTGGAGGATGAGGAAGTGCTGGAAGCACGAAGAAGGCTTGATGACTATCAAGTAGAGAGATCTCTTCAATTGGTTAGGATGGTTTCGGTTCTCCCCAGATGGGAGAATTCAATCCCCTGTAGGATTGGGGCTAGGATGGGTAGGCCCGAGAAATCTGGAGCTAGGGAAATGAGTCCGCTTGTGCACTCAATTTTCCCTATCGGCGAGAATGGGGGACCTCAGAGGCTAGTATCAGAAGCCTCGAAAAAGGGTTCGATTAGAGTCGTCGTAGGTCCGAGAATCTGTCAGACGTGTGGGAAGGAGAGCCCGCACATCACATGTCATCACAGACCCGTCCCAGATAATCCAGTAGAATGCGGCGGGAAGACCGTAGGTGCCCCTAGAAGGAAGAGGGGGAGGAGGAAAGGGGAGAGAACTGCGGTCAACCTCGGTTCAATCATCGAGGCAAAGAGAAGGAAACTTGGACTGGACAGAATCCCAAAGAAGATCAAGGCAGTCAAAGGTCTGTTCTCAGAAGAGCAGTCTCCGGAGCAGTTGGAGAAGGGGATTCTCAGGGGCCTGCATGGAGTTTCCGTTTTCAGAGATGGAACCGCTAGATTCGACATGAGCGATGTCCCAGTAACACACTTCAAACCATCAGAAATCAGGACATCGTGGAAGATGTTAGTGGAACTCGGTTATACCCACGATTTCATTGGAGAGCCATTGAGGAATGATGATCAGATTCTGGAGTTGCTACCGCAGGACTTCATTCCATCTAGTTTGGCTTCCGAACACCTTCTATCCACTTGCTCATTTGTCGATGATCTGCTGGTTCGGTTCTATGGAATGGAGGCATTCTACAAAGCGAATAATCTACAAGACATAGTGGGCCATATCGCCATTGGCCTCGCTCCACATACATCTGGTGGGGTTGCATGCAGAATCATCGGTTGGACCGATGCTTCTGCCGGATATGCCCATCCACTCTTCCATGCTGCAAAGAGAAGGAATTGTGATGGAGACGAAGACAGCATAATGATGCTGATGGATGGTTTGCTAAACTTCACTCAAACAATTCTTCCCGCAAATAGAGGCGGAAGGATGGATGCCCCACTTGTTCTCACGACTAGATTGAATCCAAGCGAAATTGACAAGGAGGCATTGAACGTTGACTGTTCATGGAGTTACAGTAGGGAGTTCTACGAATCCACTCTTGGTCAACCTCATCCCAAGGAAGTCAGGAGCCTGGTGGATATTGTCGAGAATAGGCTGGGGATGATCGGAGAAATACGAGGATATGGGTGGACTCATGATTCTGGTCCACTGGATGCCGGTCCGGAAAACTCCTCTTACAAGACTCTCGTTACCATGAAGGACAAGTTGGACAGACAATTGAGCCTGGGGAGGTTATTGCGACCCGTAGCTGCTGAGAGGGTGGCAAAACAAGTGATTGAGTCTCACTTCCTCCCAGACATGAGAGGAAATCTAATGGCATACACGAGGCAGAAAATCAGGTGCGTAAAATGTGGAGAATCGTACCGAAGGATGCCACTTGCGGGAAAATGCATCAAACAGAAGTCTAGGCCTTCAGGTGGCTTCACAGGAGGGGAAATGGACTCAGGGTGTGGTGGTAACGTAGTTCTAACTGTCTCAGAAGGGGCGGTAAGGAAGTATATCCAAATCACCGAGGAAGTTATGGAGGAATATGGGGTTGATGACTACACAAAGCACAGAGTTGGATGGATGTCGTCCAGTGTAGATTCGCTATTCAACAATGACAGGGTCACTGTGATGACGCTCGAGGACTTCATCTGATTAGGAATGCAAGAGGGTCACCGAGAAGTAACATCGGCAGAATTGCCAAGAACAGGTACACCAAGAATGGGTGCTTGCTGGCAATCCAGACGCTGTCTACGCCCATTTCCTCCAATAGCTCCAGATCTGCTTCTCTCTCAGTTCCGATTGTCGACTTGCTGGATGGAAGGATTCGATTCACCGCAGCGTTTACGCCGTTCTTCTGGATTATCTCGGTTAGAATCCATGATGGGTTCTCATCCATCTCGGAGAATTGGCGAATCTCCGAGGTCTTCTTCTTGGTTGCGTGCCATGCCATCTTCAAGTCTGAAATCGAGGTGATGTTCCCCCTGGAGGCATTGTTAACGAAAATCACAGGTGGTGCGATGAGGAATGCTGCGGCTGCCCAGACAAACATGACCACGGACGGGGGCATCCTGAAGATTGGATCTTCAGCTAGTGGGTAAATCTGTTCTGGAACGAAGGCCCAGGATGGGAAGAAGATTGTAACTAGTATGAGGGCCTTGACATCAGCACCTCCTGGGATTAGTCCGAGTCTCCATGAGAGATGCAACATGGTTGCGGTCAGTAATGCCCCCACCATACTCCACCACAGTGTGGTGTTGGTTGACTCGTCACCGAGAACGAGGTCGATGAAGTCCGTTTCGGAGTATGAAATCGCTCCTCCAGCCAATCCTATTGCCCCTAGCAAGTAGAATATTGAGAGAGTTGCCTCTTGACTGCCCCAATCTCCTACATTTCTAGGGTCTGGGATTGGGGAGAAGCAGAATGAGAAGATGGCGAATAGCGCGAATGCCATGCATACGTTCTCAAATCCTGCATCTGATGATGCAATGTCTACGAGAAGCACCAGAGATGCGGGTATTGCCCACCTGATCCAGTGATCGTCCTTGACTGATAGCGTTTGGAGATCCGACCTAGCCGCAGCGAACATGCAGAGGACTAGCAATGAAATCCTGAGGGTGGAGAGGAGCGGGTCTGCCATATCGATAGGGGGTCCTCTAGTGCCATCAAGGCTTCTGCGCTTTCGCTAGCCGGCGCCGCCCGATTGGAACAATCCGACAGACTGGTCAAGTATCCATGCACTGAAGAAGTTCGCAATCCCTGCTATCCACATCATCTGAATCATCTGTCCGAGGACCAGGGTCGTACCGCCTCCTCTGATCCTCGCTGTGATTAGCCCTAGAACGAGGATGGAGATGACAACTAGGAAAGAGCCCATGTAATTGAAGACCGCGATATTCTGGTCGATGCCCCCAGTCTCCGAGAGAGCGGGGAGAGCGACGTCGACACCTCCTGCGGCTGTTCCCACTTCGCCAGTGCTATCCACTAGGCCTTGGGCGACTGATGCGATTGTCTCCCCTAGCCCAGCGATGATTGATGTGGTGATGTTGAGTGCGATTATCATCGCTATCAGAAGCCCGTATGAGACGCTTCTCATGACATTGGCAGATATCTGCCTCCTCTGACGCAGTCCTAGCAGGCTGGTAGTGCTTTGTGAGACCATGTCACCCACCAGGCCGGCCTCACCGGTCGAGGATGAGCCCTCGATGAAAACCCTGGTGAACCGTGAGACGAGCATCGAATTGTTGTCTGCGGCGAACCAGTCCCATGAGTAGTCGCTGTCGATCCTCATCGACAGTCTCTTCTCCAGATTGGAGATTGAGTCGTCTAGAGCGCCGAAATCGATTCCCGAGAGCGCCTTCACCATTGCGCTTGGCTCCTGCGCCCTTGCCTGCGCCGTTCCACCGAAAGCCCTGATGAACTCCGGGAACGCCTCGTCCCTCCTCCTCACTCTAGCCTCCTCCTGCCCTATGAGCAGGGCCGGTGCGAGCAGAGGAGACATCAGGGCTGCGATGACGAGGAGGCCGAAGTAGTTCCATTGGTCGAATAGGATGTTGGTTCCGAAGGCGATGAATACGCCCATCAGCATCACGAACATCATGGTTCCGAGAATAGCGGCGAATATCCATGACCTTCTCATGTCTATGGCCTGCTCTGTGTTGAATCCGTGCTTTGCGAAAAGGTCCTCTTGAGGGATTACCAAGGTGAATAGGTACCAAGCACCTATCTGGAGCAGGGCGAACAAAGCACCCGCTAGGAGAACCCATCGGGCCCTGAGTATTATCTCAAAGGGGTTGTCGGTTTCTGCACCTGTCTGGAAGAGTATCAAGTGAAGGCCTGCAACCACGAGAAGGAGAAGTCCGGTGGTGGTGAGTGACACGAAGGTTTCCCTAAGGGTGTCTAGCTGCTCTAGCCTGGCATCGTAGATGGTGGTGTACGCCTGCTCGAATGTCTCGTTCTCGCTAGTGAAGAACTCGCCGATTGGCTGGCCGACCTCCACCGAGAAGGCCATTCTGTCAAGAAAGTCGCTCCATATCGCGGAAGGGCTCTGTCGGCCCACAATCCTAGCTGCCTCGGGCAGATTCGTGTGCCACTTGGTGACCAGCGTCTCGATCGCTTGAATCTCATGTGCAAGGGCACCATAGTCGCCCATCTCCTTGAGAACGTCGAACATCCCCTTCTCGGCTGACTCTCCCATCGATAGAATCCCCATCCTTGTCATGAACATGTGCATGTCCTGCTCTATCTGTATGGCCTCGGCAGAGACCTGTGCGATTGGGTACATTATCGTCCCAGCGAAGGTTAGGAGCGGGAAGACTAGAATCAGGAACACCGCAGCGACACCAGAAACCGCGCCACCGGTGGAGAACCAGACCGCAACACCTGCGATTAGCCCGATTATCGTCGCGGGGAGCGAGAAGAATAGCAAGTACCTGCTGAAAGGCATCCCGAGTCGGAGTAGGGCGATTTCCCAGGTGGTGGCCTTGTCCTCCATCTGGTCGCCCCCTAGTGATTAATTCCCGTCCATGTCTCTAGAGCGGAAGCGAATCTGTCCCATCCTTCCTTGTAGTAGACATCCAGGAGATCAAACACGTCATCGTAATGAGTCAGGTCGCGATCGCACATCCTCTGTATTGCCGTCGTCCTCCTCTCAAGCTCGTCGTAGATATCCCTCTTGCTGCGGAATCCCATCCTCGGAGCGATCTTGTTCTCGAGCATATCGGACTGGAACATACCTCTGAAGTACACCTCGTCTGCTACTGGGTCCCATTCGAACATGTTTCTTGTCAGGATTCCGTCGGCGGTCTTGTCGAATCCGATTACCTCGCTGACTCCGGTGATTCTCCTTGCAATCCCCCCTCCAGGGGCCTCGACCACCTCTTGGAAGATCGCGAAGTTGAGGTTATCGAAGAATCGGGCTGGGACGTTGATTGGGTCTCCGGTAAATCTCTGAATCAGTTTGACTATGTTGGAGGCGTGGAATGTTCCCATCACTGGGTGTCCTGTCTGCATTGCTTGGAAGGCGATTGCGCCCTCCACACCTCTGATCTCCCCGATGATGATGTATCGGGGCCTGGATCTGAGAGCCGCCTTCAACAGGTCGAACATCTCTACTCTGGAGTCCTCGTTCTTCGAGTCTCTGGTGATAAGCCGCTGCCAGATTGTGTGTGCGACCTTGACCTCTGGGGTGTCCTCTGCTGTGTATATCTTCACGTTATGATCGATGAACGGTAGAACCGCATTGAGGGTGGTTGTCTTCCCGGATGCGGTCTCTCCGGATACCAGGCACGACATCCCCGACTCTAGCCCTAGCCAGATGTAGGCAGCCATCTGGGCCGATAGCGTCTTCCACTTGATCAACTGGATTATCGAGATGGTTTCCTCGGCGAACTTCCTGATAGTGAACGAAGAGCCTTGGATTGACACGTCATCGCTGTAGATGATGTTTATTCTCGAGCCATCTAGTAGGGCGCCGTCGACGATTGGCTTGCTGTCGGAGACTGGTCGCCCGATCCTCTCTGACATGGATCTGAGGTACTTGGTAAGTAGTTCCTGGTCCTTGAATGCGATGTTCGACGTCAGCATCGGGAATACCTTGTGGTCCATGTTGATTCTCGTAAGCCCGATGGAGTGGATGTCCTCTAGCATCTCGTCGGCCAGAAGCGTCTCTAGTGGGCCATTGTTGACAAGGTCCCTCACTACGACGTACTTCAGGCGGTCTAGCTGCTCCGGCGTCACCTTCAATGGTGCCTCTCCGAATCCGATTAGCTCCCTGGCTTGGTTGACCAGTGGATTGGAAAGTAGGGAAGATGTAGTGGTAGTGGTCATCTCGTCCATCATCTCGTGGATCATCGCGATGAACTCGGCATCGTTGTCGAAGCGTTCCTTCTGAGGGGCGTCTCGGAGCAGCCTTTCTACGATCTGATCCCTGATATCCTCCTCATCTTCATCGATGGTTGGCTCCAGACCGAACCAGAAGGTGTTACCGGCACCCTCGGCCCCTTCAGGGGGTGAGTAGACGTGTGCGAAGCATGGTGGCCTGGTAGCGTAGATCAGGTTCCGGGGGCTGACGCTCTTCGCGTCCCTGTCTAGGGGACCGTAGTAAATCGGCCTGGATCCGTGTTCTGCCTCGAAACTCTCGACCCACTCTCGGATATGGGGGTATTCGGCCATAAGCCCGCCCAAGTCACCTGGCTCGATTTTGAATGTCGGCTCTTCTGGTTCTTGTCCCTCTTCCTGCTCTGTGACCATTCAAACCCCCCTCATGCAACTGCTGTGATATCCACTATGAAGCCCATCTCTGGCATCACCTTCCACCCAATCCTCTCGGTTACCGGCCCGGCAGCCCTTAGGAACCTGGTAACCCCCACGGTCCTCACCATCTGCCCTCCGACGACTGCGGTCATCATGTCCAAGACGATCTCGGCTGAATTCTTCATGTCTCTGAGAATCACTTCGTCCATCTCATCTGGGTCGATTGTAAGGATCAGGGTTCGCCCCTCTGATGTGAACTTCCTTAGTGATCTTAGTATATCCTTGCCGGACATCTCATCTGGCATTAGCTCCGATGCTCGATCGATGATCACGACCTCGGCCTCCTGTGATGCTGGGGAGTCTAGAAGATCCAAGAGCGTGACGTTGTCATCGGAGGGCTCTGCTATTACTCCGAAGCTGGAAATCAGGTGGAAGGAGCCATCGTCTATCCTCTTGTCCATGTGGTAGCCGATACTAGAGACCTGCTCGAGCCACCCCCTAGTGGTGAGTTCGGTTGTGAAGAGGGATACTTTGACGTCATTTGCCGTCATTCCGAAAGACATCCTCTGACCGATGATGCTCTTCCCGGAGCCTATCCCCCCGCATACGAGCATGAGGGCCCGATTTGGGATAGCCGTACCCATGCTCTGGCCAAGGCTGTCTTGGATGACGCCGAAGTCAAAGTTGTCAACGTTAGGGCTTGACAATTCTGACTTCCTCCCTTAGTGTATCCAGTCCTGTGTAACCCGTAGCAGTGGATGATACGCTGACTGTCATCAACAGGTCGTTATCCCCCGAGGAGAGGGACGAGTCGAGCGCAGCATTGGTGAGTGTGAACTGAACGACGTCGCCCGGAAGCCATTCCGTAGTAACCCCATCAGTGACTGTAACGGTCATGGTTGTGCCCCCTAGTACAGCACCCACCGAGTTGACGTCCAAGAAGGTGTCCCCAGAGTTCTGGAGGTGTATCTTCACTTTGTCGTCATCTTCCCATTGGATGTTGATGGGGTCTGTGACCAGGGAAACGCGTGTCCTGACGTCCTCTGCCCCCTGTCGGCCCCTCTCATCCAGAACGTCATCCATGTCGGTCCATGTCTGGAGCAGGATTCCCGAGACCAGTGCTGCAACGATTAGCCCGGCGCTGAGGAGGATCAGTTCTGAGGGTCCGCTTGCTGCCATTCTCCTCACCTCACGTTATTGTAACGGTCTCCGCGTCGTTGTAGTCGTATATAGCAAGGAAGGCCCTGTCTGGATCGTCTCCGATAGCGAATCCGTGGGTATTCAGGTCCAATGGGAATGCATCCGTGGATAGTTGCTCTCCGGGGAATAGGTACAGGTTAGTGCCGGAATAGTGGTCCACGAAGGGAGTGAATGGGGTACCTTGTGTTGGAGTCCCAGTGTCTGAGAAGGTCATGAAGATGTGTGAGAGTTCCACCGTCTCAGAACCGGTGTTGCTGATGGTTATGGTGTTTTGATCGTGGATGGACCCGACTGTGAAGTCTGCAGAGTCTGGGTTCGTCCCACAATTGATCGTAATCTCCTCTCCGTCAGTATATCCGGTACCGGGGACAAGGGTGAAGAGATTGAATCCCCACACTTCACCAGGTGATCCACCGTCGGTGACGATGATGTCGACCGAGGCGCCGGTCCCGGAGATCGAGCTGACTAAATCGCAATGTGTCCCGTCGGTGTAGCCGCTACCAGCATCGTTGAAGGTCGGTGTACTATAAGAGAGGGAAGCAATGGGGCCTGTGCTCTCCTGCTTGTCGGTTACGGACAAGATATCCACCTGTGGCTCTGGGAGTTCGTACTCGGAGTTCTTCACCGACTCGTCGATGCTCTCGACCATGGTCACGGTGGCCATTCCGAACACCATTATGAAGACGGTTCCGACTACCATTGCGCCGACGCTGGACCCAGACAATCAAATCCCCCCCTAGGGATTCCCCTGGGTCCTCCAGGCCTCGATCATTGCAGCGAATGTCAGTAGAGTCCTGTTGTTAACTGATGGCGCTCCTTCGGTAGCCTGCCCGGGCTCTGCTAGGGAAGCGATGGAGCTGAGTGACTTCTCCTCTGCAGCGGTGATGACCCCGGACTTGGAGGCGGCCTTCAGGAAGTTGAGGGCATCGGCACCGCTGATGTGATCCAACAGTAGGGCCACGATCTTGGTGGGGTCCACGCTCGGCCCTTGCATCAGGGCATCGGCCTCCGAGCCCTTCAGGAAGGGGTTCACTGCGAGGGACTGCGCCTCGTACAGGTCCAGGAGCCCGGGGCCACCGGGCAATCCGCCGGGGGTTGCGTGCCCGCCCATTGGGGCATCGCCCTCGACGGGGCGGCTTGTGACGGACCCATCGTCCCCCACGGTGTGGATCACGTCCTGGGATCCGCCACCATCGGAGGCGGCGGGGGCAGTGACCTTCACCGACTCGGCGGCGATCTTGGCAGTCTGCTGGGCAGTCATCTTGATGTTTGACTCCATAAGGTCCATTGCCGTCTCCAGCCTCTCGAACCTGTCCTTGACCATGTCCACCAGTTCTGGGATCTGGTTCTGCCCCTGGTTGGCTTGGGGGTCACCGAGGACCCCGACCCTCGTTCCGGAGGGTGCGAATAGCCATGCCTCGAGGTCCGTAGGCCTGAACTCGGTTGGGATGTCCACGTGCTCTACAGACAGGCGTGCTGCCTTGTCTAGTCGGGAGGCCATGCCCGGGTCGGCGGAGGAGTCAGAGGAGGATCGGAACTTGTCCATTATCCCCATCGTAACACCTCATCGCGCCATCTCCAGTCATTGTGCCTTTTCGTGCGTTCTCCCTCACATTATCGACTTGCCCAGTGTCAGGGACTCGATCTTCAGGGTGGCTAGTGTCTCGCCGCCGCCGTCGACCACGACTCTCAGTTCGAGTTGTGATCCCACACCAGCCTCAGCATCGCACCCAGGGGAGTCCCCCTTGGTGTCTGGTGCTGTGAAGTCAGCAGCAGTGATGGTGTTGCTGGCTGCTGTGTCGGTAGCCGTAAGGGTGATGACGAACTTGAACGTCGTACCCGCGGTGATCTCGGTGCCAGATGTGATGTCTGTGCCGTCAAGCTCCAACGAGTCAGCCTGAGCGGTGTCTATCGTGGAGAATGTCCCGTCTGCAACGGTTGTGACTATGCACGAGATGTACCAGGTTATGTCATCCTCCTGAACGTTCAGGGAGCCGGACGAGACCCTTGCGATCACGGTCAAGGTGGCGACGTCGGTGTTGTCACCGGTGGTCAGTGGGTCTGCGACCGTGGTGATGTATACGTCAGCGACCGAGACCTTACCCGAGATCTGGTCCCTGGTGTCCGAGCTTGTGTTCTCTGCGTTCTGCTGCAGCTCCTCAGCGGTCTTGATGATAATCGTAGAGGCGACTGCTGCCACCAGGATGAGGGCGATGAAGACGATCATCGCACCGATACCTATGGAGCCCTCTGTGTCCCTCCTGTCGAGGTTCGCGTTTTCCGTGGACATCTCAGGTCACCTCCTTGCCGGAGACGACTGATTCGATTTGAAGCTCCGAGATGGTGGTCCCCCCACCGTCGACGACCATCTTCATCTCGACGGTGTCTCCGACTGAAAGGGACGTTGAGCAGGCTCCTCCATCGTCTCCGGCCGGATCTAGGTTGATGTCGAACTTGAAGGTCGTTCCCGCTGAGAGTTCGGTTGTAGCCGTGTAGTCTGAACCATCGAGGCGGTCGGCGTTGATTGACTCTGGTGCAACGATAGTGTCACCACCAGCGTCATCGAGGCCCAAATTTCCTGTGACCAATCCGAATGCAGTACCGCCGCAGATGATCACCCATTCGATGTCCTGGACTTGCACGTCCGTCGATCCTGATGCTATCTTGGCGGTCACTATGAAGGAGTCAGCGTTCGCGGTTGTGGTCGTACCAGTGCCGTTTACCAGGATCTGGAGGATGTTCACCTTTCCTGAGATTTCCTTTCTCGTATCGTCGCTAGTCGACTCGGCGTTCTGTTGTAGCTCTTCAGCGGTCTTGATGATGATCGTCGATGCCACTGCAGCCACTAGGATCAGGGCGATGAAAACGATCATCGCACCGATACCGATTGAGCCTTCGTCTCGGTTTCTTTCTACTGTCTGGTTATATTCGCTCATTGCGTGTTCACCCGTGCCCCCCTGTGATTGCTAATCATTTATGATATTACTGTAAAAATTGGTTGAAAATACTGTTCGGGATACAGAATCTAGCTTCCAATTCCAACTGCTTCTCTGAGGTTCAGGACCTCGATTGGGACCTGTACTACCTCGCCTGGTCCGAGATTCTCCACCAAGGGGAGTCTGAGGGTCTCGAATCCTTCTGGCATCCATGGATCCAGGAGGAGCCCCTCCATCAGGTTCGGAGTCCTGTTCTCGACTCTCGTCTGGACCCTGAGTTCACCGTATTCGGCTACGTACCCGGTGGTGATGTTCAGGCTGCTACCTAGTAGTGCGGTCTGGGGGAATGAGCCAGAGGGACGGATCTCGATGCCGATTTCTATGAATCCCTCGGGTGGTATCTCTGGGATCTCGCACATCTTCGGGGTCGCTGACCAGCCGTACGGGATCGGCGGTGCCAACCTCATGGTGGAGATGTTGTTCTCACCGATGTTCTCTAGGGTGATTACCATCAGGGCGTGGTCCTTTCCCTCTGGCCATGTCGTTCCTATAGAGAGGAAGAAGCTGTTCACGAGGAATGGGCTGGTCGCTTCCGAGACCGCTACTGGACCGAGTGCGCTGATCGCGTCCTCGAAGGCCTTTGCTGCTGATGACAAGTCGTCGTCCAGGGCCTTCTTACCCTGGTTGACCAGTGTGAGCGCTATCTCCTCGATGTCGCTTAGCTCGCCCATCTCGTTGAGATGCCTCCCGAGGGTGTTCAAGGAGCGTTCCAGACCGTCCCTCCCCATGGAAGCGACCGCCCCCTCCACACAATCCGCGGCTGCACCCCAGTTGCCCTCTCTGAGGTGCTGCAGCCCCAGCATCGTGAGGTCCCAGGCGTTTCGGTCCCCCTGGGACATCTGCTCGAGTTCTTCCAAGGAGCGTTCTAGCGAGGAAAGCGCCCTGTAGAGGTCCATGATTTGGCCCTCTGCCTCATCGACCTCCTTCGACAGGGTCTTCAGCAACTTCCTAGCGCTCAAGGGCCTGTTAGCCCAAATTGCGAACTGGACGTTCTCGGCCTCTTCCTCGATGTAGTCTATCCTCTTCAGAGTGGCCTCTGCTCCTCCGATGGCTGGTGCTTGTTCTCTGGCCAATTCAGTTTCCCCCTCCTGGCTTTCTGGCCCTACCCAGGATCTTCTTGATTCTGATAGCCCGGAGTTCGATGTCCGCTAGTTCGCTGTACAGCGAGTCGTACGAACTGTCGAGGAACCGGAGAATCCCGTGAACTAGGACTGGTGATATGACCATGAAGGACAGTATCGTTACTAGTGAGTCCACGGACATGTCTATTGCGAGTGCGGGGGTAATCAGTACGAACGGCAGGAATGCGTAAGGGGCGCAGGAGATTATTGCTCGAAGTTCCTTCCTGGTGTTTACCTGTTCCTTGTCGTGGTCCTCCAGTAGTGACCTAGTCCCTATCCTCGACTTCTTCCTGTCGTCATGAATGGCCTGGAGTTCGCTCGATGATAGCCATGCCACCAGAGCGGCGAATGCCACGGAGGATATTGCGCAGATCAGGGTCAGCCACGTCGAGATCCCAGTCAGGGAGAGCATGCCGAATCCCATTGATGCCACGTATGCAGATGCATGGAGGCGGCTCTCTGCCTCGTCGATCCCCTGTCTTAGCAGGGTTAGAGCCACGAATAGGATGGCCAGAGCGGCAAGGACGGCGGATGGTAGCGGGACCCCCGACAGGGAGACGGATGGTGCGGACCACGAGTTTATCGCGAGGTCGGATTCTTTGACGTCGTTCTCGGGTATGTTCCCGAATACCCCTCCATACTGGGTGACTTCCGGTGGGTATACCAAGGATGCCGTGCACTCCAACGTCTCTGATGATGAGTACCATGGAATGGGATTCAACTGGACGGCCCACGATGCAGTGGTCTGATTGCCGGGCCCAAGGGCGGGCAGTGTCACTGGGGAATATTGGTTGGTGATAGTCGCGTACGGGGTCGAGGAGCATTCTAGCATGACATTCACGTTGGATGGCATCCCTGCGGTTCCACTATTGGTCACGGTGACATCGATCCATGTCTGGTCCCCCTCCTCTCCGTCGCCCCTGATCGAGATGTCATTGATTGTGGGGTCGGTTGACACCGCCATCCTGACCTTGACCACGAGGTCGGTGGAGAATTGCGTGGTGGTACTCTCCTGCGGGTTCCTCAGTTGCAGGTAGATGTCCCACCCATCGCCGGGTGCGGGGCCTAGCCAGTTAGGGGGTTTCTCGTTGTCAAACTCGGGGGTAGGGAGCGTTAACTGGATGACGATCGTCCCCCCATGGCCCTCTCTTGACCCACCGCCGTCATAAGGAGTGGATGAGTCTAGGTCCCAAGCCGAGTTGCATGTGTCCCCGGTGTCCGAGGTGGCCTCAGGGCCCCTGCCAGTATCTGCCAGGTAGCACATTGATTGACCGCTGGAGGTGTCAAAGTCAATGCCTATCCCCCAGTGGGACTTCGAGAATGACTGCGATGAAACCATCCTGAAAGGAGGATCGGTATCATCCTGATAGGGGTCCCTCTTACCGTTCAGGGCTAGGGTGAAGACCCGGTCTGCGTCAGATGAGCTCCCCACTGAGTTGATGTTTGTCCAAGGGATCTCGATCTGCCGGCAGTTCGGGTTGGTGTTGCCCACGCATGCCAATTCGCCGGCCGAGTCTGAGTTGATCAGATACACGTCGTCGGTCTGAGCCCTGACCACAACGATGGGGGTTGTGTCCTGTTGGGGTTCGACATCGATCCCGATCGGTGAGCGAATCAATGTGAAGGACCCCGTCTCGCCTTGCCAGTGGTCCGATTGCAGTGTGTTGAACGTGAACGTGAACGAGCTTGTCTGGCCGACTCCCAGGGTAAGGCTGGTTGAGCCGACGTTGTTGGCTACGCTGAACCTATCCATTGTTAGGTCTTGGTCTTCGGTCTCCCACTGTACGGTCAGTTGCATCTGGGCATTGCCCTTGTTCTCCATCACGTAGTGCACCTCCCGGTCAACGCCCGGAACGATTGCGATTCTATCCGGAGACTCCACCAGTTGCACATCGAAAACGGGGAGCACCTCGATGCTGATCCTCTTCGATCCAGCGGGGATCCCCCCGCCCATGGCGACTCTGTCCTGGAGAGGGACGCTCTGTACGGTCCCATTGACCGTGATGGTGGATGGCCATGTTGGGAATGGGTCGGTGATGTTGACGGCTCTCAGTGTGATGTTGTGAGACACGAATGCCTCCAGGATTTCCCCGTTGCCGTAGTTCAGTTCTGGGAGAGTGATTGTCATCATGACCTTGTGACTGCTTTCCGGCTCGATTGTGAACGCGGAGTCGTTGACGGTGTAGGTCCAGTTCTTGGCGTCCCCGAAGTCTGCTGTCAGATTGAGGGTCTCCATCAGGTTCCCCCTGTTGATCATGGTAATCTCGATTTCAACTGAATTCCCCGGCCTTGCCTCGAACTCTGATGACCCAATGAACTGGATTTCGTGGTCTGGCGCGACCTGTACTTTCCATTCGCTGGTGGCCTCCAACCCGCCGTTGTGGTGCGCTGAGATGTTGAAACTCTGGACTACATCGGCCCTCGCGAGTAGGCTTGCCTTCGCATATACCCTTACGATACCCTGTGAGCCGGGTGGAACCAACTGGGTAGTGGTCATCTCACACGGATCTACCTCGCTGAAGCAGACTTGGATCTCGTCCGGATACGGGTTATCCAGAGACAGGTTGTAGGTGATGTTGGTATTGCCGGTGTTGTTCAGCACTGTGATTATCGTCTTCTGGCCGACCCTGTTGGTTTCCGAAAGGTCCAGGCTATCGATGGAGGCGATGACCGCAGTGGCCTGGGTTGGGTAAAACTCGGCTGAGATGACTTCTGTTAGTCGGATCAACACAGGCGCGTATGCCAATATCTCCTCGGTTTCGGATGAGTTGGCCATAACCCATATTTCGTGCACTATATCGGCACTGGCTGATGGCGGGGGGATTATCGTGATGTCGATCCGGAACTGGTCCTGGTTGGCCGTGCCACCACTGGATCCATTGTCGGGGTAGAGGTTGGTTCTGGACTCTAGCATGTTAGCAGCAGGAGACGCGAGGGAAATCGACCAGCCCGGCTTTGGAATGTACCCCAATGTGAAGTTTGCAACGTCATTACCGGTGTTCTTCAGAGTGATGTTGGCGGAAATGGGGGTATCGGGATCCCCGACTGCCACGCCAGAGGATATCATCTCCGCTGACCAGACCTCTTCTATGTTGACGGTGACGCTGGCAGTGGCATTCCTAGAGATGGTCCCGGGGAATGTACCCCAATCGGATGTGGCGTCGAACTGGAACTCTAGAGTTCCCGCTGAGGGGTATGGGAAATCGAACGTTGGGTTGAATGCCAATGCGACCATTCCGTAACCGATCTCTCCCGGCTCTAACTCCATGGTAGAGGGGGCTGCCGTCGCAACCCACCTGAGTAGTTCATCGGGACTGGATCCGTCAAGGGGGGTGTCCTGTTCGAATGTCATCCCATTTCTCGTTGCAGACGAGGATGGCGTCAGGGAGACTTGGGCCAGGGTGTCGTTGCTTCCGAGGTTATGGACGATGGTGACCTCGAAGTCGACCCACCGATTGAAGTTCCCCGCAATTATGTCGTCTACGGTGATGTCATTGGCCCCCCCAGTGACGGTGACATCCAACTCTACGATGCTGTCAATCATTAGAGTGGTCTGGTTCGTTGCTACAACCCCCCCTTGCATGGGTATCGCTTGGACAATGAGATCGACCTGTTCTATCGACGACACCTTCCAAGACGGGTTGAGTGGCATCTCTAGGCCGGGGGTCGAGATGGTCACTGGTATGGCACGGGTCTCTCCGGGGAGCAGGACGTCGGTGATCGTCACGGGGGAGTGTATATTCCAGAATGGGACGGCTTCGGTTGCTCCAACGCTGATCTGATACTGGGAAGGAGCCGTCCCCGTATTCTTCAGGGTGTATTCGAGGGTCCTATCCGAACCAGGAGTGAGGTTTGCGAAATTCTCTCCGTCTTGATGGCTGTGGTTCTGGAATATCTCAGAGGAGTATGTCCCCCCCGCCATGACCATTGTAGTGGCTTCCAAGACATAGCCAGCGGTTTGGCTTTGGACTGAAACTGTGACCAGTACCGAGTCCCCGTTAGCGGCATCACCGGGGACATCTACGACGACTTGGATTGCCTCGGTATCACCTGCTGGTACGGTTATAGGTTGAGATGAGGGGTATCCCGTGACCCAGTAATCGGTTGGTGCAGAGTTGTTCGACTGGGTGACCACGAAGGTATCGCTGACCGTTCCAGAGTTCTGGAGGATGTAGTTCAGGACCGTCTGCGAACCGGGATCGATGTTTCTGTTGTTTGCTGGTAGGAATGAGGCCCTAAGGGCGACGAAATTGACTATTCTCGATTCGATGGTTACGGATTGCTGTGACACGCCGGCTATCAGCAGGCTGCCGCCCAACGTGTAGTCCCCCTCCAAGTTAGAGCCATCGAAGGATATGGAGATGTTTTGAGGGGTAGGGGGGCTTGCCAGGCTTCCAGGCAAAAGTTGCTCAGTGGACGATGAGAGGGAAACACTAGCACCGCCGAGGGCTGGGGTGAGGGTTAGTTGCGCTGTCACATCCACGGGTTGGTTTCCCGTGTTCACAGCTGTGATGGCCCCCGCCCACACGGCTCTAGCCAGGGACGAGCCATCTGCTGGGAGGGAGTCGGCGATATCGGTGGCGTCTTCCACGGCAACCACGTTTACATTGTTGAGAGACAGGTCGTCATTGCTGGAATTTGAATCCGAAGAGGACCCGGCCACCTCCCAAGAGGCGGTGATTTGCAATCCGGAGGCTATCACGGAGGAAGCGTCCCAGTAGAGCACGTGGTTTGCGCCTGCTCCGGGATTGAGAGTCACGGTTCTGTTGTCGACCAACACACCATCGACCTTCAGTGTAACATTCCCCTCCGCTGGCGAACCGCCCATGTTCAGGATTCCAACCCTGATAATGTGGTTCTCAGGTGAGAGGGTGGGCACGCCAGAGACGAGCACTGAGGGTGTGGTGATGTGGAGATCGGTTACCGCGACATCCGGATCATTTGTTTGTTTTCCCGATGTCATCATCGGAGCATCTTCGACTGAGGATGACGGGATCGCTGCCAACAACGGAGACAGGAATAGCAATGCTACCAGAATCGTCGCCTTGCTCGCCCTATCTGAGGTCATGTGGGTGAATGAAGTTAAGTTTGAGATGCCTTGTGTTCCCATCGCTTCCGCTCCCCTCCTCGAAGAGGAGACTAACAATCATTATGAAACAACCGGATGAAAATTGAGTCTTAGCGATAGACCAATGGGTTGCGACCGATGTTATGAAAAGTCACTGCTCTCGTTCAGTCACGTGGCGGACGCTGTATCCATCATTATCATCGTGCTTATTCTACTTGCCATGTTCAATGGCGTATTCAGAATAATGCGTTCTCAGTCAAGGAGAACTATCCTCCCTTCGACTAGAAGGAACGTTCCCGATGAGGTTCTCGCAGGGGCGGTTGCGAGGAGGAGTAGAGGAAGAGGCAGAGACAGATCTGGGAGCCCAACGGTTGCAGGGTCTCTGGGGGACGGTGCGGAGGCAATCGGCCCCGGAGTCCAAGAGGCTGAAATCTCAACAAAAGGTGCTTCTGCACTCGAGAAGAGGTTGGAGAGGGAAGGCGCGAAGAGAGGTTCTGTCCAAATTAGTCTGATGTGGGACAATTGGAATGATTTAGACCTCCATGTCATTACCCCCACGGGAGAACACATCTACCACGACAACAGAAATTCGGGTTGTGGAGGGGAGTTAGATGTCGACATGAACTTCAAGCCTACATCGAAGTCTCCCGTTGAGAACATCGTCTGGACCAAGACACCGCCACCTGGAGTGTACAGGGTTGGGGTGAGACACTACAAAATCCACACCAAGGGGATCTTCTCATGGGTACCCTTCCTATCTAGGATCCATAGGAAGAATTCTACCGATTACACCGTCAGCCTGACCATCGGTGAGAGCAAGCGCTTCTATGAAGGATCGTTGATGAAGAGCAACGACTTGCAGTTCGTCGCGAAGTTCGCAATTGCAGGGCCCGATGGAGAGGTCCCCGAACTGATTTTGCCAAAGGAAGAGGAAGCACAAGAGGATTTCACTGAAGCTAGAGACGTTGACACCCTTCGCAGAAGAGTTGGCACAGTTCAAGACGGGGTCACAGTCAACCTCAGTTGGGAGGGAGTTGGAGACTTGGGGTTATCCATTGTTGATTCAAGCGGCGATCGAGTTTCCTTCTTCAGCCCAGAAGGAATTGGAGGGGGTTCATTCGACATGTCCGATTTCGAACCTAAATCTGGAAGCAGGTCTATTACGTGGGAGAATGCACCTCCGGCTGGTCCTTATTCCATACTAGTCAGGCATTTCGAAACCGAAGGTGATGCTGGAGAAATCGACTTCAAGGTAGTGGTGAACAATCGTGGCGAGTCTGAAGAATTCTCGGGCGTTATCCAGCCCGACGGGTCCAACGTTGAAGTTGGCAGTTTCCAGGTCTAGTCTTCCCAAAGTCCCTGGATTGCTAGGATTCTCCTCATCCACTGCAGTTTCTCGATTTTCATCTGCTCTTGCGTCTTTCCTGACCACCGACCGACGACGTCCGCTCTTGTTCCAAGCATCTTGATTCTATTATTGCTAACTCCCAGTGCCGTAAGGATGCAAGCGGCTCTATCTCCGTCTGTGAATCCTCCTGGATTGTACATTCCAGGGATATTTTCTGAGGTCTGGTGTGTGAGGATAATTTCTGGTGGATTTGCCTGTTTTTCTGCAAATTCCAGTAGTGAGCTCCAATTGCTCCGGTTGTCTCCGTGAGCATGGAGGAAGAAAGGGATTGATCTTCTAATCGCATCAATTGTCCCCTCTCCTCCATCGGCATCGCTTACTACGAATACCACCCTTGACCATGCCTTTTCGGATAGCGAATCTGGAATCTCGGAAATAACTCCTGCTGCACCGTCGGCAACTACTATCAGTGTCGGTTCAGATAGAATGCCCACCAACTCTTCGGCCTCTATTGCTGCTCCGAGGATCGCTACACCCGCCTCTCTAATCACTAACCTCCTGTACAATCGTGACAGGGAAACCGCTCGGTTGTGTCTAGCCCATTTCTCCAACGGAGAGGCTTCCACCCTGTTGATCATCGCTTGTGCGCTCTCGATGTCGTCGGATTCATCCCAACCAAAATGATCCCTCACATCTGCTTGCAGATCAATCAATGAGGGCAAGGACGGTTCCAAGCTGTTGGGGCTTTGCGAGTGTGTCATGCTCTCCAGTGGAAGGGGTCGGTAAGTATTGAAGAACCCTCGCGGAGGTCTGATAGGCGTGCCTATGCCCATCAGAGCTCCGGAAATCGATGACGATGGGCTTCTAGCACGCTATCCATTCCTTCCGCAAGGAACTACATACATCAGGTCGATGTTGGATGAGAATGATATCACAGTCGAGGACCTAATCGATGCCCCATGGTTGGAGGACGTCAGAGTAAGGGGGATGTTGAGGCTGGTTGATTCTGTACTACAGCAAGAAGGGGATGGGGGCTCTTCTAGCATTGATATCTCAACAGAGGTCGGGAGGATGACGGAGGCCCTCTCTTTCCTCCATGCTATGCTGATAGTATGCGCTTCGTTCGACGAGCGTTTGCTTTCGAGATGGATAGAGGGGGAATCTAGCAGAGCGGATAGGCTTCTCGGCATGGACTCTGACAACTTCGAGGTTATTTCGTCCTCATTCCTCTCAGGAATCGTCACTAGAGTCGATTCGAGGGGTTCTGAGGATTACTGGATTCCACTGGTGGATTTCATCGAGCTTAGTCCCAAGATTTCTGGAAAATACTGGAGATTGGTGAACCGTCCGGTGAAGGGTGGTTGGGTGTGTCTGGACGCTGGTGCCGGAGAATCGGGGCGAGGAAGGGCCTCCCGATTGATCAAGGAGAGGATTAGAGAGAGCCTTAGGGAAAGTTGCGAAGAGAGGATGACAAGAATGGATGACGAGTTCGCGGCGAAGTTCGCCGACCCGGTGGACAGGATCGTTGGTCTCCTCTCTGAGAGAGTCAAGGAGGAGATGCCCATGACCGCTGCGATTAGGGATGATTGGCCCCCCTGCTTCGAATCAGCGGTTTCGGAATTGAATCAGGGGGTGAACGTCAACCACGTTGGTCGTGTATTCCTTGCAGCCTTCTCCCGTTCCATTGGGCTGCAGCAGGAGCAAACCTGCAACTTCTTCGCAAATGCTCCAGACTATAACGCTGACACAACTGCTTACCAGGTGGGTCAGATTTACGAAAGGGAGTACACGCCGCATGGGTGCTCTGCTCTGAAGACCAATGCGAGGTGCCCGGTACAAACTGGAGAGGATCGGTTGTGTGACCAGGAATGGCTGAACCACCCCTTGAAGTACATCAGGGCTAAGCAGAGAAGGAGGTTCAATTCCGACAGAGACGAGTCTAGTGGTACTGGTAGCGAACAAAGCAGCACTTCTGCCAATTCCTCATAAGTAGGTGCTCTCCAACCATCTTCACGGGGGACGAGGAGATAGTACGAACATTAGTACTCACAATCGACAGAGATAACGATCTGGGTGTCAAATCTGGCATTAGGGGTCCTGTTGTTGGTAGGAAATCTTGCCTCACAGCTGCCCTAAGACTGGGGATAGCCGATCCGGAGGAGTCAGACACGAACGCTATCCTAGGTGCTCTCCACCATCACGATAGGTTAGCCGAGGGGGCTGGCTCAAGCGATGAGATAGAGATCGCCATACTCACCGGCGACGTTCGTGTTGGACCTAGGAGCGATCGAGCTATTGCTAGCCAATTGGACGAAGTGATCCAGGATTTCCAACCGGACACAGCAGTGCTAGTTACCGATGGCGCGGATGACGAAGCCTCCCTTCCGATAGTAACATCCAGAGTGAGGGTGGACACGGTGGAGAAGGTGATTGTCAGGCAGTCGAAGGGAATCGAGGGGACCTACTACTACATTGTGAAGGCTATAGAGGACCCTCGTTTCCGTTCAAGATTGCTAGTTCCTCTTGCGATTTTCTTGATCATCATTGGACTAGGCCTCATCCTCCCGAACGGGATCGCCCTAATCGGCTCTCTTCCTCTACTGATAGGGCTCTGGGTATTGGGCAAGGGACTGGGTTTGGAGGCGCAGATGGAGCGTGTTGCGATGGAAATGAGGGACAGTGCGACGGGTGGGCTTTTCTCGTCGTTGCTATGGGGGATGTCGATAGTAAGCCTATTTCTGGCCATCGCGACCATTTGGGCAGGGTGGAATGACCCAGTGCCAGAACAGTCCAACCAATTCGAGTACACCTTGGGGCTGTTCGACGACGTACTGCAATGGATTGTAGGGGGGGCGCTATCTTTCCTGCTTGCGCTTGGCGTGCTGAGATGGAAGGAGGGGTCATTCACTGGGAGGAGCGTCCTGTTGATTGGGCTTGCCGTAGTAATCTACACATTCCTCGCGGCCACCATTGACGTTGTGCTTACGATTTCATCCGGAGAAGGGTATAACCCCACTTTCGATCAATTAGGGGACGATTGGGGGCTTCCCATCATCTCCCTAATGATGTACTATCTTCTCAGGACTATTGTGCAGTCGTTTGTCGAAGACGAGGAGATGGGGCAGGGAAACCGATTTTGGGGAGTCTAATGGCGGCTGTCAGAGCATCCATCATCTGGATTGGCGAAATGGAAAGGGGAAAGGCCCTTCTAGCGGCAATTTCTCCTGATGATCCCGAGGATTTCAGTGTAGAATTGATCGAGGAAGGGGATCGTTCCCAGTTGAGGATTGCCGTTTCCTCTGGAGGACTAGGTCAATCGAGGGCGTCTGTAGATGACATTCTCGCTTGCTTGGCGGCGGCAGAGTCGGGTCTGGACTCTCTAGGTGAACGCTAACCGAAACTAGTACCATTCAAGGAGGGGTTTCCATTCGAAGGGGCGTGGGCCTGCCGCATGATCGATCTCACCTGCTAATCAGCACGGGGAACTCTGAGATTCCCAGCGAGATTTTCCGAGATTCCGTTACAAGGTGGTTGAATGCACACCTGTCTGACGACCAAGCATCCGACGAAGGGCACGGAGAGGTCGTGGATTCAATGGTCTACGCGAAGGGAGATGGGCTTGTTTGCGGGAAAATCCCGATTGGCATACTGATCGAGGATTTCTTCTCCAGCTGCAGCATAGTTTGGTTTGTGGGCGAAGGGGATAGAGTATCCACTGGAGATGTGGTGCTATCCCTGAGCGGACCCTCCACCAGTGTGCTGAGTTGCGAGAGGGTATTGCTGAACATCCTAGGAAGGATGTCTGGTATTGCTACTCTGACTTCTGAATGGGTGAAGGAGGCGAGGGGGGTTGGAATTGCCTGCACAAGGAAGACTTCGTGGGGTTTGTTGGACAAATGGGCGGTTCACGTTGGTGGTGGACTAACCCATAGGCTTAGCAGAAGAGATGCACTGATGATCAAGGAGAATGACTTGAAAGTTATACCATCGAATACTGAATCTGGCCATTCCATACATGCTGCGATATCCTCTGTTGACATGGATGCCGATGCAGTGTTCACCGTTATAGAAGTTCAAGACTCCAGTCAAGCGATTCTTGCTGCGAGAGCATGGTCAGAAAGACAGAAGTCAAGGAATGGAATGGAGCCGATCGTGATTCTACTAGACAATATGGGGCCTTCCGCATGCGGTAGCACCGATGAGGAGTTGAGGGATCTGGGATTGAGGGAGTGGTGCATTCTAGAGGGATCTGGCGGGATCAAAAGAGAGTTTTTGGATTCCTGGGCAAGCGTTGCTGGAGTTGATGTAATTTCATCGAGCGAGGTGAACATGAATTCCGGGACTCTTGATTTCTCGATGCTTATTGGGGGGACCTGATGGTGGAGATCCCCGACAGTCACCCTAGGAAAAGGTCGCTGCTTTCTCGTCAGAAGATTGTCGAAGGGAGCCTCAGGGGCCTTCTTGCCGACTCGGCGATGATTGCTCATGGCAGGGGGGAGGCTTTCGACTACCTGTTGGGGGAGAGGACGACTGATTCGGCCAGATTGGCGATCCGGGAGGCTGCATCTCGACTTAGATCAGCTGAGAACCCAGTCATCTCGGTCAATGGAAATACGGTCCTGCTGGCAGGGAGAGGCGCTTTGAGGTTGGCTGCTTTTCTCGGATGCCCCATAGAGGTGAATCTCTACTATCGGACACCTGAGCGAGTTTCTGGCCTACTATCGTTGTTGGAGGAACAGAGAGTTTCGATATTGGAGGAAGCCGAACCAACAGGATTCGAAGGAGACTGGCGAGCGTCGGTTAGGGGCGTGCCTCTACTTGGGGGTTCTCCGGATTTCAAAATTGAGGGTCTGGAAGGGCCCCGCTCGCACTGCACAGAAGAGGGCATTGGGAGTGCGGATTCGATTCTTGTCCCACTGGAGGACGGGGACAGGTGCGAGGCTCTGGTTAATCTGGACAAGGAAGTTATAGTGATAGATCTAAACCCACTCTCGAGAAGCTCAAGGATGGCTACTGTGACAATCGTGGATGAGGTCTCTAGGGCATTCGACGGTATGCTTGCTAATCTTCTCTCAGAATCGAACTCCGTCCCTTCTGAATGGGACAATGCATCATCAATCATCGACTCTCTGAACGAGATCAAAGAGTTCCTCAGCAAGAGGTAGGGCGCTGTTTACCCCGAGATCTCTTGAAGGATGTCTGAGCATCTTGATGAGATTGCCTGGCCGACTTCGGTCGTTGAAGCCTTTCCGCCTAGGTCGTATGTTACCAAGCCGCCCTCTGACATGTGCTCAGAGATTGCACGCTCTAGAACATCCGCGCACATCGTAGCCTTCTCGTCATCATTTTGCAAACCCAGAGAGTCGAACATCAATTGCACAGATGAAATCGAAGCTATTGGGTTCACTTTGTTCTGACCTGCATACTTCGGACTGGAGCCGTGGACTGGTTCGAAGAGCATGTGGTTGTCGCCGATGTTGGCACTGGCTGCCATACCCATCCCTCCTTGGAGAACGGAGGCAAGATCAGTTGCTATGTCGCCGAACATATTGGGCAAGACCACTACATCGAGGTCCTCGGGATTTCTCACAAGCCACATAGTGAATGCGTCGATGAAAGCTTCGTTTGTCTCCGTCCCTTCGAACTCGGAGGAGACTTCCCTGAACACCTCTCTGAAGAGTCGGCATCCCCTTGTCACATTGCTCTTGTCGACGCAAGTAACCTTCTGAGTGAGGCCGAGTCTGGCTTGGCGACGCTTCGCGAGTTCGAATGAGTACCGAATGACTCGTTCGCTCCCCTTCCGGGAAATCGGTCTTACATCCCATCCTACCTCTCCCTCCAAGCCTGGGAAGCCATCGATAACCAGGGGTTCGTCTTTTTCACCACCTCTCGCTGCCATTCCAGATCTCCTGAGAAGTGCATGGTAAAGGCCCTCTGTGTTTTCCCTGACCATTACGATATCGACCAGTTCGTGGTCCCATACATCAGAGAAGGTCCCGTGTATCTTGTGTTTCACTCCCTTGTATAGCTTGACCGGTCTCACATTTGCGTACAGGTCCAATGCTGATCTGAGTCCCAATAGTGCCTGACCGCCTGCAAGATCCCCGTTTGGCAGTGTCGCACCTGGCCAACCAACTGCCCCCACCACGATGGCGTCTGACTCATCACGACAAAATTCGAAGGACCCTGAGGGCCACTCTTCGCCGGTATCGAGATAGTGCTGGCCGCCACAAGGAATCTCCGATATTTCCAGAGAGATAGCGCCAGATTCTTGGAAAACCGATAGCACTCTCTTGACTTCTTCAATCACTTCACGCCCGGTCCCATCGCCTGGAAGTAGGGTCAAGCGATAGGGGGTCATGGCTTCGGCAAGACCTTTTCATTCATCAATCCAACCCCAAGCAGAAATGGACTTTCTGAGGAGATAATTGATAGACGGTCAAGTGAACACAACCGGTATGGACACCAACTCGGAAGAAGGGCAAGGCGGACCGAAGATAGATATCAGGACTCTACCCGAGTCGGTTTCCCTGTTATGGGAGTCCATGCTGAGGAAGAACCCCAACTGGGATCTGGCCAAGTGGCTAGATGATAGGGCCAATGAGGAATTGGAGTTATTGGAGTCTCACCTGGGAAGAGAGAGGTTGAGATACGAACAACGTCTTCATCGGATTGAGAACCTGTCGAAGCAGATGAGGCGTCGACGAGAAAGCATCAGCGGGTCACCGTCGGCAGATCCCAAACAGAGGAATCTTTTCGATGTCTACGAGCCTACTGAAAAGAGGGAGTCTGGCATAGATCCAGAGGCCGGGCCATTAGTAGATCTTGGAAATCTGTCCACCGACGATGACCTTCTGCTGGCATACATCAGCCAGAAGATTCTGATTGCAATCGAGGACTCGAATGGAAGGGGGGAGGGTTTGCACTTTGACGAAATAATCCAGCTTCTAGAGTCTCCCGGAATAAACTCAGAAGACATAGACGAGGCGATATCTTGGCTGCTTCAGAACAAAGATATTATCGAGGTTGAAAGGGATGTATTTGTTGTCAACGGATGAGAAGCCGGGACTTGTGTAATACAATCATTGAAAGAAGAAGAGTGAGTCGGGTAGACTACCTCATGACAAGCGAGACTTCAGGGTGGTACGCTAGGCTCGACCACGAGTGTCCCGAAAGGACCAAACAGATTGAGATATGGCTAGATTCTTGGTTGGAGGCGACCAAGAAAAAGCAGCCGATAGCGGCAGCACTCCCAAACAACTGGCCGACCCTTCCCGCTGGACTTCTTAGTAATCCTGGAAGTGTCCTGGATCACTTGCTTGCGAGGTTCGACGCTCAGAGTGACGGTCGTTCTCCAAGGGGTGTTTATGCACCTCCAGCAAGATTCGTCGATGCTGTTCTGCATGATGAGTTGCACCATGGAAATAGCAAGAAGAAAGAGCCCCCAGCCACCCTCTCACTGGCTGCATTGCCACCTAGTTTCAGAGGATTTGCTAAGCAGTTCAACGAGGACATCAGCGAGGAGGGCGGTATGGATGGAAGCGATGAGCCGACGAAGAACCTGACAGAGTCTGGAATACCAATTCCATTTGCCGATCCCTGTGTTGGAGCGGGGCTCTTTGCAGAAAGGATGCTTCGAATACATTCGGAAAGGCTAGCCGGCCATCAACCTTCAGAGAGGAGGGAGGACACCCTGAGACTGTTGGAAGGTTTGCAACTTGTGGACACCTCCGAGGTGGCCGTAAACAGTGCCAGAAAGAGAATTGTGATTGTTCTGGCGAGGCTTGGTCTTGTCGACTTGGAGGGTGAGGGGGATGATGGTAGGATCGGCCTTAGCGAGGCTGAGATGATCGTCGAAAGTAACGTCAGGTGCATGGATCCACTCATGGGAGAGTGGCCTTGGAATGAAAGGCCAATGCTACTGATCTCTCGGCCACCCTGGCTTAGGATCAAGGACAGGTTCAGAGGTCACCCAGATGGGAGCGCTCTGAGGAAGGATCTTTCCAGTCAACTAAGGGAGTTCAAGGGTGCGGATGGAAAGGCTAGATTCTCGGCCATTAAGGGAAATGTGAATCTATACCGGCTCTACATAGAGAGATCTCTGCAGATCTCGCAGAGTGAGGGGAGGGTGAGACTAGTAGTTCCTAGTTCGGTTCTTCGGGAAAAGAGTAGCCTCCCGCTTAGGAAGCTCTTGGTAGAATCTAACGGTTGGGATTCGGTATGGTCTTTCCCTGAGGACTCGAGGCTTCTTTTTGGAGGATCACAAGGAGTTTCAGTAATCGGAATAACCGTCGGTGAAGAGACTGATGTGATGACTAGCTTTGGTCCTCTTCTAGTGGATGACATTTCACCTGGAATAGGACTCGAATCAGGGGCTCCTTTCCTGGAGCTCGAGAGGGGACATTGGTCCTCATGGACTGATGCTTCGTGGGCGGTTCCGAAGATGCCTAGAGGCGAAGTGGATAGGAGCAGGACTATTCTGGCGTTAAGTAATCTAGCAGATAAACCCAGACTGGTAGAAGAGGGGACTAGCCTGAATCCCAGCGGGAGGGCAATCAAGGTCAGAGTAGGCGAGGTGGAGAGGTCCTCATGGAAGAAGGAGATCTGTGATTGGACTGGGAAGGCAGGCGAGGTGCCATTCATCAGAGCTGCTCACATAAATTTCAAAGAAGGAATGGGGACTCTTGCCCACCCTGCTTTTGACTCTGTTTCCGAGGCTAGGAAATCTGCATGGAAGGGTACTAGCGAGATGTGCGTCGATAGTCGAATTGTTTGCCAGTCTGTTGTGAACCCCCACTCTGAGAGGAGATTGGTGTGGACGGTGGTTCCAGAGGGTTGCGTCCTAGGTAATTCGGTCAGCTTCCTCGATCTTCCGAACGAAGTCAAGGGGAGCCTGAGCGAGAAGTTCGGCTCTCTTGAAGAAGGATTGGGCTTCTTGGCGAATCGGTTGAATGCTGAAGACCTTGACCTCTGGTCTAGAGCATGGGCTGCAAACAACAATGTGAACAACTACGAGATTGAGATGCTTCCTTTCGAGATTGAAGAAGATGAAGCCCACTTCTCCCTACTAGGAAATGAAGGTCGACTAGATTGAAGAAAACGGATTTTGGTTTCCTAGTTCCGGAAATCGCTCATTTTGAGAATGGATTAATATCCTTGGTTTGCATACGCGGTACGTTCCCAACTTGGAATTGACAAAGGAGAGACGCATGGGAATAAATCCAAAGATTGGAATCACCGGTCTGCCTCGTTCTGGAAAATCTGCTGTCCTCCAGAAGGTTGTCGACATGATAACCGAAGAGGGGAGTGGTTTCAGGAGGACCAGGGGGCCATCCCCACCGGAGCACGTCGTTGGGGGGATGAGGTGCGAGCCAGTGATAGAGAACGGGGAGAAGGTTGGGTTCGCCTGCGTTAACATGCTCACTGGCGAGAAGGGAGTAATGGCACACAGAGAAATAGACTCGAGGAACAGGATTCTGGGTTATGGGATAGATCCCACCGAGATCGACAGAGTTGGCGTCCCTGCAATTATGGATAGCATCGGGAACTGTGAGATTATGGTAATCGACGAGGTAGGGAAGTTCACTGTTGAAAGCGAGGGTTTCGTAAATGTGGTCAGGCTTGCTCTTCAGCATGACATGCCTACGCTACTCACCTTGCACAAGAAGAGCAGGCACCCCTTGCTTCAGGACATCAGGAGGAGGGACGACGCGAGGATACTGGAGGTGACTCCAGTCAATAGGTCGCTGCTGCCATACAAAATCCACAAGCTTATCCAAGAGTTGTAAGTGATTCTTCGGTCAAGTTGATGCGAAATGCCGGATTCGTCATGTCATGGAGTCGCCGGCATCCAGATTGACTAGGCTACTAGTTGGATTCATCATCGCTCTGTTGGTCATGACTTCGATTTCTATTCTGAATAAAGGCGAGTTCTCCCTGTCAGACGCTAAGGTCGCAGCACCCATGGTGGTGAGTGTGGCGGCTGGCATCCTACTTCTGGTGATGGTTGCAGGTAGGAAACGACCTCAAGGGGACTGGTTTACTGACTCTTGGATTAGCAGAGAACCCGAGGACGAAATGCGCTCAAGGCTTGAGAGGGAAAGGGATGAGGCTAGTATGCAAGACCTTGGGTCCAAATGGGCTAGGATGGAAATGGAGCACCTAGAGTCAAAACACGGCGAGGAGTAGAGAGCGAAACCTTGACCCTGCCCCCCCCACACGAATGGCTGGGTGATAGTGTGGGAGACGTTCCTAGTGATTTGAGATACACCAAAGAACACGAGTGGGTGAGAGTAGAGGGTGACGAGGTCTGTATCGGGATTACCGACTTCGCTCAGAACGCTCTGACCGAAGTAGTGTGGGTGGAACTACCAGAGATTGATTCCGTCGTCGAGTTGATGGAGTCCTTCGCCAGTGTCGAATCGGTGAAGTCAGTCAGCGAAATATACGCACCCGTCGCAGGCACAGTAACCGAAGTGAACGAGTCACTAGAGGACGAACCAGAGAAGATCAATGGAGACCCATATGGCGAGGGTTGGATTTGCAAGATCAAGACCGATGGGGACGTTGCCGTAGACGATCTGCTCGATTCGGACGGATACTCCGCATTGATCGGAGACTGAAAATGAGTGAGCATAGAAGCGTCCATATCTACGTCGATGGTTCTTGCAGTGAGAATCGCAATGTTACCTCAGAAACAAGGGCTGGCTGGGGGCTTTGTGTTATTGTCAATGACAGTGGGTCCGGCAATGGCAAAGGACATCTTCTCACTGAGTTGAATGGAGAGGTGATCACAAATGCGAACGAGAGTGGTTACTTGGGGGCCGAAGTAGGATCCAACAACACTGCAGAGCTTTCAGCAATCGCACACGCCCTGAGGTGGATACTAAGAGAATCCGGTATGGAGTCTGTGACCATCAGGGGAGATTCGAACTACGCACTGAACATCGCCTCTGGTTTGTGGAAGGCCAAGGCAAATCAGGCACTCGCAGGAAGAGTCAAGGATTTGTGGAACGAGGCCTCTGGATTGGTGAGCCTCGTGGGAGAGCACGTGCCCGCTCACAGAGGACATAGGTGGAATGAGCGGGCGGACCACCTTGCATTCCGAGCGATGCAGGGAGAGAGGCCCCTGCCCCTTCAGTTTTGGAAACCCGGCCAGAGATAGATTCAGTCTTCCTTCAGAGGACCCAATAAGAGGAAGACGTAAATCGACTGCAATACAAGAAGGAGGCCCACCAGGGTTAGGACCAAACCAGTTGGCTCGGGCAAGTAGGTCTGCAATGTGTTACCCGAAATCCAAGCCAATGCGAGTGTTGCCACTGCTGCAGCGAATACCAGTCTGACTGATTTTTCTGGAGTCTCCCATAAGTCGATCCATGGTATCAGACCCTTCCTCTTGAATGTGAATCGGTACCATGCTACATAGCCCATGGAAAGGCCGACCGTCCCAATCAAGCCAGCGGAGAAAGCGGAATCGTCCCAAGGGCCGCTAGGAGCGAATCCAATGAAAAGGGAGTCAAGAATCAACAGAGCCGAGGCGATCGCTAGAGGAAGCCACTGTGGTTCATGGGACTCGATGTTCGTCTTCTCTTCCACGCATTGACGGAGCCGTGCCGTAGTAATGATGTATTGCTCTTGTCTGGGAGGGGCGAGCAGAATGTCCAGCATCCGCTTCTCTGACGTTATCGACGCAGCGAAGAGGCTGGATGGTGTTGTTTTGAGAACCCCGGTGGTTAATTCATCGGAAATTGACGAAATGGCTGGAAGGAGGGTTTTCATGAAGTGCGAAAACCTTCAGCACATAGGGGCATTCAAATTCAGAGGAGCGAGCAATGCCGTGAAGATGCTGGGTGAGAATGCCGAGCCCGGCCTGTGCACCCACAGCAGCGGGAACCACGGGCAGGCGGTTGCATTAGCCGCTAAGCAGAGAGGTGTCCCGGCATTCATCGTGATGCCGGAAAATGCGCCCAAGGTGAAGGTCAATGGAGTCAGAAGCCATGGGGCCGAGGTGATTCTGTGTGAGCCGAACCTAGAGGCTAGGATTTCCACAGCGAACTCGGTTTTGGAACGGACTGGTGCTGCCTTCATACACCCGTTCGACAATCCAAACGTCATTGCCGGCCAGGGGACCGCAGCAAAGGAGATGATCGAGGAGTGTGGTAATCTGGATGCCGTGCTATCACCGATTGGAGGTGGTGGGTTGATGTCCGGAACTTGCATTTCGACTAGGTCTCTCCTCCCAGACGCCCTGATCTTCGGGACCGAGCCAGAAGGGGCCGATGACGCTGCAAGATCATTGGAGTCCGGGGAATACGTGCCACAAACGGGACCCGATACGATCTGCGACGGGTTGCTCACGAGCATGGGCGAGATCACGTGGCCGATCATCAGGAGCCACGTGGGGGAGATCATCAGAGTGAGCGATGACGAGGTTCTGGATGCGATGACCCTGCTACACGAGGCATTCGGGATGGTCGTGGAACCCAGTGGGGCCATCTCCCTAGCAGCTGTACTGAAGGAGGAGTTCCGGGCAAAGGAGGGTATCGGCTCAATCGGGATTATCCTCTGTGGTGGGAACGTGGACCCTGAGAATCTTCCCTTCTCCCCCTGAGAAGTGAGTAACAGATAATAGTGCAACTAATCCGCCGGCCGGCCAATGGCCCTAGTTTTTGATAGGATTAACTCGAAGCCCGGCGAAGCACTGCTTCTACTGACTGCCCTAGTGACGCTCGTATACTCGTTGAACTTCATGTTCTTCTCAGCGTGTTACACGACTGGGGGGGAGGGAGGCTGCTTCACCATGCTGAGCAATGGTCTTGCGGGCTCTACGGGAGATTCTGCATACGGGGCCGGAGCCCCGGAGTTTGCATTCAACGGGATACTGATGTTCGGGATTTTCATGTCGACCATGCTGATACTCAACGAGGGCGCGCGTGGGATGTGGAAGGTGATGCTCCCCGTTGTGGCCGGACTCGTTGTCGCGAGCGCGGTGATCTGGATGTTCTGGAACGATGCGAGTGCGTCTAGTGAGGCTCCCAAGTTCCTAACACCCATCGTGACCATCGCCTATGCGGCTGCATACCTAATGCTTCGAGCAGAGGACGAGGTTGACGACGGTCTGAACTCGCTCTCTTTCGGTGTTGGGATCAAGGACCCGGTTGCTTTGATGGGCCTAGTAGTAGTTATCGCCACGGGCCTATTCTACGTGTTCCGACAGATTGTTGATCCCGAGTCTGTGATTGACGCGGTCACCCCAGGGGCTGCAAGCGATGGTTTGCTAGCCCCCACGAAGGTGACTGTTGCCTTCACTGGAGCGCTTTTGCTGACTTACGTGCTATGGGCGGTCGTCATGCTGACCCAAGGGGCCAGGGGCATGTGGGCAGTAGCCCATCCCGCTCTCTTCGCTTTCCTCACAATAGCGATAGCCAACTACTTCGGTTTCGTCTTCGGGCCGGTGAGGGAGTTCTCGGAGCAGAATCAGATGGATGCGATTTCAGGGCCGGCGACCATGCTCCTATTCCTGCTGGTCTACCTCAGGCTTAGGGACGAGGGCATCGAGGAAGGGATGACCTTCCAAGGCGAGCCTCTGGATTCGATGGGTTTCGATCGTTTCTTCGTCATGGGTGCGATTGTGATTTCCGCGGCATTCATGCTAGTGCATATCTCAGGCCTGTGATTGGGTGGAGCACGAGCCGGGATTTGCACCCGGGTCCATGGATCTGCAGTCCATTGCATAGCTGCTCTGCCACTCGTGCGTGACCCCACCGAACCTACTTTCTTTCTTGAAGACTGTCCGAGCGTCGGCATACCTTCATTGAGTGGCTACACGTGTGAAAGGCATGCCTCGGGTGTCTTCCCGGTTCGACGGTCTGGGTGTTGGTTTCGCCCCGTACCTGCAACCCCCTGGGCCTGGGGTGGTCAGATGGACCGTAGGGGAGCCGGGATTCGACACGCCGTCCCCGATTATCGATGCCGCGATCAGTGGACTAGAGAGTGGGAAGACAAAGTACACAAGAGGTGCTGGTTCGATGGAGCTCTGTGAGGCGGTTTCGGGATACCTCATGGAGCACCATGGCATCGAGGCTCCCGCCGAGGACATCGTGGTGACCCCTGGTGCGAAGCAGGCTCTGCTCTACTCCTTCCTGATTACGACGATGCCGGGTGACGAGGCGATCCTGCTTTCCCCCTCGTGGGCGTCATACGAACCCATGCTGGAGTTCATCGGAGCGAGTCCGGTTCACGTAAAGGTGAACATGGAGAACTTCCATCCAGACTTGGATGCTATCAGAGCAGCGATTACCGACAAGACCAGGATGATCCTGATCAACTCTCCTTGCAACCCGACTGGCGCTGTATTCACGCCCGATGAGATCGCTGAGATAGTCGAGATTGCGGTGGAGCATGACCTCTGGATTGTGTCTGATGAGATATACGGGCGAATGGTGTGGGTCGACTGGCCGCACGTCTCCCCCTCGACCCTCCCTGGCGGGAAGGAGAGGACGATCGTGGTCAACGGGTGGTCCAAGTCGTGGGCAATGACCGGCATGAGGGTCGGGTTCCTGACTGGGCCGAGCGAGGCGATGAAAGCTGCTGTGAAGAGCCAAGCTAACTCCGCCTCCCACATCCCGACTTTCATGATGGACGCAGCCAGGGTTGCTCTGGGATGCGAGGGCTCGGTCCTGGAATTCAACGAAGAGTACCTCAAGAGGAGGGAGATGATGATGCGTGGTTTGGACTCACTGCCCGGGATCCGAGTCCCCGAGCCCGAAGGCGCATTCTACGTCTTCGCAGACGTCACCGGCACCGGGCTGAGCGATGTTGAGTTCGCGGACGGGGCCTTGGAAGCCGGCGTTCAGCTGATTCCGGCATCACTAATCACCGGAGGAGAGGGTTTCGTGAGGGTGTCTTACGCAGCTGACGAGGAGGCCATCGAGGAAGGTCTGCGAAGACTCGGCGCATGGCTTGGCCGAGAGTGAGTTTGAAATCTCGGTGACATGGCTGGACCGGCGTGACTGATGCTGAATCTGCGGGTTCCCACGTCCTACTGGACTACGTGGACTACCATAGAGGCGAGGGAGGGGACGGAGAATGGGTCCTCTCTGCCCTGAGGGACTGCGTTCGCGAATCCGGGATTCGGGAGGTCCACTCCCACGTCGAGATCTTCGATGGCACGGAAAGCCCCCTTGGTTTCGCTGCCGCGGTACTGATTGACGAGAGCCATGTCACCGCCCACTGCTACTCCGAGAGAGGCTTGCTGGCGATTGACGTCTTTACGTGCGGCGATAGCGATTCAGACGCAGTGGCGGATATGATTCATCGGAGGCTCGTCGCCGAGAATCCCGGAGTCCGACTGGTCTTCAGGAAGAGCGTGGAGCGCTTCAGGAGTGGTTAGATGACTGTTCGGGAGTTCATAGAGAAGCACTACAGCCACTTCAACGCGGGTGAGCTTGCTAGGTGCGTAGATTCGCTGCGTGGCTTCCTAGGCGGTGGTGGGCGGCTGATGGTCACTCTCGCGGGGGCGATGTCCACAGCAGAGATTGGGAAGAGCCTAGCTCCGGCGATCAAGGAACAGAGGGTGCATGCCATCTGCTGCACTGGGGCCAACCTGGAGGAGGAGCTGTTCGGGCTCTTCTCCAGGTCAGGATACGAGGAGGTTCCCAATTGGAGGCATCAGAGCAAGGAGGAGGACGCGGCCCTACACGACAGGGGGATGAACAGGGTTACCGACGTGGCGATTCCAGAGAGCGCCTTCACGAGGGTGGGGGAGAAGATGCTGTCGCTATGGGAGGAGTCGGAGGCCGTTGGGGACAGTCGCTTCCCACACGAATACGTGTATGACCTGGTGCTACATGGTGGGATAGAGTTCTCGTCCCCTCCGGAGGAGTCGTGGTTGGTGGCTGCTGCGGATGCAAATCTGCCCATTTTCACGCCCGGTTGGGAGGATTCTACGCTAGGCAACCTACTCGCTGCCAGGGTGATTGACTGCACACTGAAGACCAATTCCGTAGTCAAGGGTGGTTTGGATGCGATGCAGTCCCTCGCCGACTGGTATCGGGAGGATGACTCCCCCACGGGCATGCTTCAGGTCGGCGGAGGCATCTCGGGCGACTTCGCGATCTCAGTGGTCCCCATGCTCAGGCAGGACGCTGGGGTGGAGGTCCCTCTTTGGGCGTGGTTCGCCCAGATATCCGAGTCACGGCCCTCTTTCGGGGGCTACTCCGGTGCGCCCCCTGCTGAGAAGATCAGTTGGGGGAAGCTCGGGGTGGAAACCCCTCAGTTCGTAATCGAGTCGGACGCGAGTATCGTCCTTCCACTGATCCTATCCTCATTGGAATAACTCGGAATAGTTCCCTACCCTCTCGGAGATTCGCAGAAGCTGGTTGTACTTCGCTGTCCTGTCGGATCTAGCCGGTGCTCCCGTCTTAATCTGCATGGAATTGGTTCCAACGGCCAGATCGGCGATGATGTCATCGGAGGTCTCGCCAGATCGATGGCTGATTATCGTCCCGAAGCCGGCCTCACGGGACCTCGCAATTACCTCCATGGTCTCGGTGAATGTCCCTATCTGGTTGAGTTTGATGAGGATGGAATTTGACGCTCCGAGGGAGATTCCCTTCTCGAGGCGCTTGGGATTGGTCACGTACAGGTCATCGCCGACGACCTGCACCCTATGTCCCTCTCGGGATGTGAACTCGACCCACGAGTCCCAGTCGTCCTCGCCGAACGGGTCCTCGATGGAGACTATCGGGTAGTCGTCCAGCCACTTCGAGTAGATCCGCCCCAGTTCTGCTCCCGAGATGCCGGTTCCGTCGATGTGGTAATTCGTGCCATCAAAGAATTCCTGGGCTGCGACGTCCAATGCGATTGAAACCTGCTCGCCAGGGGAGTAGCCGGCCCTCTCTATAGCCTCGTTGACTAGCCTAAGCCCCTCCTCGTTTCTAGGAAGGTTTGGAGCGAAACCACCTTCGTCCCCGACTCCTCCAAGGAGTCCTTCCTGCTTCAGAGTGGATTTGAGTGAGTGGTATATTTCGACGCCAGCGCGGAGGGCCTCGGAGAATTCTTTGAAGCCGTGTGGTACGACCATGAACTCCTGGACATCGACGTTGGACTCAGCGTGAGCACCGCCGTTCAGGATGTTCATCATTGGAACCGGGAGGCTCGATTGGCCGCCTTGGCAAATATGGTCCCACAGGTCTCCATTCGATGCCGCTCTGAGGCAGGACAGGGAGGCGCCTAGTGTAGCATTGGCTCCCAGGACGCCTTTGTTCTCAGAGCCATCCAGTTCGATGAGCAGTGCGTCTATATCCTCCTGGTTTGAGGGGTCCATGCCGATGAGTGCCTCGCGAATTGGTCCGTTGACGTTTTTCACGGCTTCTTGGACGCCTTTGCCCATCCACCTTTCTCCACCGTCTCTCAGTTCCACGGCTTCGTGGGTCCCTGTACTAGCTCCTGATGGGACTGCTGCCCTGCCCATCAATGACCCATCGACGTAGCAGTCGACTTCCACAGTAGGGTTGCCGCGCGAATCGATGATTGCCCGAGCGAAGATGTCGCTGATTGCGGCACCCATTGGCACTCCCAAGGGAACTTGGCTTCTCAAGGTAGCGATGTTGCCCCTAAGTGTTCAACCAGCTCAGCCACCGGGAGACCTTGCTCTGCATCTCCGGCACTTCAAGTTCCGATCTGCAGCAGCATTCCCAGCAGAGTTGCTCCTCGGTAGGGGATATGGAGAATAGCTCTGCCCTCATCAGCACTCCATCTGCCTCGTTTGATTTGGATCGGTTGTCATCAACGAAGCAATGGAGCAGGTGTTTGGGATAGTGGTGAATGCGTCCAGATTCAGGGCAGCAGAGCATCACGCTCCTCGAGAGGAAGATAAGAGATGAGCCCGTGGTTGGGTCGAGTTCATGTCCCTCAATACTAGTACCGTTCAATAGTGAAGCGACATCGATGTTGTACCACTGGGAATGAGATGGCGATATGTCGAGTCCAGAGACGTCGTCCAAGTACTCTTGAATCCTGAGTTGGGAGATGGGCTCCTCCTGACTCATGGTAGTGCAGTGGAGCCATCCCATTTGAACGCAACCAACAATTCGAGAGTCGATGTTTGTCGAAAAGTAGCAAGTTTCATGGCTAAATTAATGATAAAACATCAAGAAATAACCATAAGTTGTACGTTTTTCGGAGGATTCAATGAGCAATGTAGATTCCCTTGACAGGGCCATCCTCTCCTTCCTGAGGGAGTCCGCGAGGGCCCCTTACGTAGAGATCGCCAAGGGAGTAGGCGTCACCGAGAGGACGGTGAGGACTCGTATCAAGAGGCTCGAGGATGAGGGTGTGATCCGAGGGTATACGGTTCGGGAATCTGGGATCGGCCTGACTGCACTGATTCGACTCAAAGTGGGTCCGGGAACCGAAATCGGTTCGCTTGCCGGGGAGTTCTCTGGATGGGCGGGGGTCGAGTGCGTGTACGAGATCAGTGGGGATGCGGACTTGGTTGCCGTGGTTCACGTTGATGATACGGTTGCTCTCAGAGACATGCTGGACAGAATGTGGCTTGCGGCACCCGGAGACATCGGCTCGACGCAGACAGAGCTTGTTCTAGAGCAGTACTAGTCTCTTTTTATCGAGTAAATCGCTGCTCCGAGGGAAACCGTCTGACTAGCCCACTGGTCACAGGGTAGCGTGTGAGCGGTATCGCAGTCAGACGGTATCTGTGATTCGCATTGAGGTCCGAGGGTCTCCCCCAGCAGCCCATTGAGAGCAGATTATGCTCAGAGGGGTGGTTCTATGATCCCTGTGAT
>Ga0208407_1000039_pt1 | contig 60557 bp, 90 predicted proteins | sample ETNtaG_9_FD_185775 | JGI IMG/M metagenome (GOLD analysis project Ga0208407, IMG submission 185775) | Marine microbial and viral communities from oxygen minimum zone, Eastern Pacific Ocean - ETNP201406SV69 (SPAdes) (version 2) | ecosystem: Environmental > Aquatic > Marine > Oceanic ...
TTATGTCTGAATTAATTGCGTCTTTACAAGTCATTGATTGCACTAGACAGACCTAGATCTTAAGCATTTTTGTATTTTAAATCAGAAATAATTCTTGAAAAATAGGCACAAAAATTGTAAATATCTCATTTATGAAAAGTATGTGGCACAATGCTGAAAATAAAACTGATTTTCTTTATTCTTTTAACAATGTCACTTGGATTTCATGCTCCACTGCCAGAGGCATCAGCTGCTGCTGGAGACATCACCGCAGTAAAGACACAGTCTGAGGGAAATAATTTAGAACATGACACGGATCATAGCAACTTTAACTCCCTAGTACAAGTTGATTCAGACACATATGCATTAGCGTATATGGGTGTGGATAGTGATGGCTTCATCTCCACATTTACAATTTCATCTGATGGCACTACAATTACAAAAGTAGATACTTTAGAACATGATACGGATCGTGGCGAGTATAATTCCCTAGTCAAAGTTGATTCAGACACAGTTGCATTAGCGTATCAAGGTGAGGATGGTGATGGCTTCATCTCCACATTTACCATCTCATCTGATGGTACTACAATTACAGAAGTTACAACACTAGAACATGATGATTCTGTATTACCAACTGATGCATTATGGAACTCTTTTGTCCACGTTGATTCAGACACATATGCATTAGCGTATTCAGGTGTGGATGATGATGGCTTCATCTCCACATTTACCATCTCATCTGATGGTACTACAATTACAAAAGTAGATACTTTAGAACATGATACGATCGGCAATTCTAGCCTTCATAATTCTCTTGTCCAAGTAGATTCAGACACAGTTGCATTAGCGTATCATGGTGGTACGGGTAATAATGCCTTCATCTCCACATTTACAATTGACAGTGACGGTAACATCACGGCAGTAAAGACACAATCTGAGGGAAATAATCTCGAGCATGACACGGGAGTTCTACCTACAGGTACGGACAACTCTTTTGTCCACGTTGATTCAGATACATATGCATTAGCGTATGAAGATGAAGGTAGTGATGGCTCCATCTCCACATTTACCATCTCATCTGATGGTACTACAATTACAGAATTAGCTACTTTAGAACATGATACGATTACGGTATCAAATTCCCTAGTCAAAGTTGATTCAGAAACAGTTGCATTAGTGCATGGACCAAGTAACTCTTCACCCAACTCCATCACCACATTTACCATCTCATCTGATGGTACTACAATTACAGAATTAGCTACTTTAGAACATGATACGACTAGAATGTCTGGACCGTCCCTAGTACAAGTTGATTCAGACACATACGCATTAGCGTATTCAGGTGAGGATATTGATGGCTTCATCTCCACATTTACGATTGATACTGCCCGTCCTCACAAAGTTGGAACCGTTAGCCCAACATCTTCAGCAGTATTGTCATGGACTGCACCCACAGCTGGAGACAGTGCCATTACAGATTATGTAATTCAATATTCAACTGATGATTCCAACTGGACTACATTTGATGATGGAGTAAGTACTGGTACGACAGCTACTGTAACTGGTCTAACAGGCGGCACAACTTACTATTTCAGAGTGGCAGCAGTCAATTCATCAGGGACTGGAGACTTTTCTTCATCTTCAAGTGTTTCTGTTACATCTAGTTCTAGTGTTTCTGTTACATCTAGTTCTAGTGGTGGAGGAGGAAATAATTGTGATTCAAATGGATTTGGAAATAATAACTCTCTAAGAGTGTATCAGGTAACTTACAATATCAAAACCTATGAGGTTCAAGTTCAAGCATACTCCACATGTGGTTCTGTCTCAGCTAAAATGACAACACCAATGCAACAAAGTATTTTGGGATTATCAACAGAACAACCATACCTTGATGATATGATTACGATCTATTCGGGATTCCTTGATGAATCTGATGAAAAATTCCACATTGCAATTCAAAACAAAAAACATTCTTTTACTGAAACGTTTTACATTCATGACAAATCTATAACAAAAAAATATACTGGAAGCACTGGATATACATCTGAACAACAAGGAACTGCTCTACCAACTATTACATCAGAACAAATTACTGTTGTTTCTGAACCATCTGTAACCCAAGTTGTTCAAACTATTGATGAATCAATTCCAATAGAAGAACAAATTCTTGACGAACCATTAGAGACTCCACAAATACAATCAATAACATATACTCATGAACCAATTGTAGAGGAAGAAATTAAACCTCAATGTGGCGTTGGAACCAAGTTAGTAGATGGAATTTGTAAAATAATCAAAACTGATGAGCCTAAATTCTGCTTTTTGTTTTGGTGTTGGTAGTGTTTCTATGTTAGTAATTGTCGTAATTAAAAAGAAATTCTAGATCAACTCTTAAGTGATTGATCGCTGTACCTTCTAGATTTTCATCAAATAATTTATTGTACCTTCTAAATCATATTTCTAGTGGACTTACTTACTGATTTAAAAAAAGGAAAACGTGGTGCAATTGCTAAGGCTATTACTATTGTTGAAAATGATCAAAAAGAAACAAGAAAATTACTAAAAAAAATTTTTAAAGATACTGGAAAATCTAGCATAATTGGAATTACTGGACCTGCAGGAGCTGGAAAAAGTTCCCTAATTAACAAAACTGCAATTTCACTAAAAAAACTTGGTTCAAAACCAGCCGTGTTAGCAATTGATCCTACCAGTCATGTTACTGGTGGTGCAATATTGGGTGACCGAGTTAGAATGAGTGAATCTACTGATTCTGGAACTTATATCCGCAGTATTGCTTCTAGAGGTGCAACTGGAGCTGTTTCAAGATCATTAAGAAACAGTATTAGAATTTTAGAATATGCTGGATTTAATCCGATAATTATTGAAAGTGTTGGTGCAGGACAAACTGAAGTCGAAATCTCAAATATTGCAGATATCACTGTAGTTGTTTTTAATCCCAATACTGGTGATAGCATTCAAACAATTAAAGCTGGATTAACTGAAATTGGAGATATTTATCTCGTAAACAAAAGTGATCTTCCTGGAACAAATCAACTATTTGATGCAGTACGTGACTTTATTGGAGATTCTGATAGAAATCCTACAATTTTAAAAACATCAGTTAAAAAAAATGCTGGAATTACTGTTTTTGCAAAAACTCTCAAGGATATGATGACTATAAAAAAGAAATTCAAAGAAGAAAAGGATCTTGAACGTTTTGAAACCGAATTGAAAGACATTGTTTTAAATAACATTAATGAAAAGGTTGAAGAAATGATGCAATCTGACAAATCTTTCTCAAATTATCTTAAAAAAATTAATTCTAAAAAAATGGATCCGTTTACTGCAGCTGATAAAATTAGCAAATCTGTGATGAAGTGATATTATGGCAACAAAGAAAGTAACTAAATCCAAAGTACCTGAAAAGAAAGTTTTTACTGATTCAGAATATTCTGTAAAAAGAATTTATCAAAAGTCTTCTAAAAAGAGACCTACTGAAGATGCAGGAAAATATCCGTTCACAAGAGGAATACATCCTGGAATGTTCCGTGAAAGATTTTGGACTATGAGACAATATTCTGGATTCGGTGATGCAAAATTAACTAATGAACGTTTCAAATTCATGCTTGAAAAAGGTCAAACTGGTCTTAGTATGGCATTTGATTTACCTACTCAAATTGGATATGATTCTGACTCTCCACAAGCAGAAGGTGAAGTTGGAAAAGTTGGAGTGTCAATTACATCCATCAAAGATATGATGACTGCTTTTGATGGAATTCCTCTTGGAAAAGTTAGTTCATCTATGACAATTAATTCTACTGCATCAACATTACTTGCATATTACATTGCAGTTGGTGAATCTCAAGGTTTCAAAAGTAATGAGCTTAGAGGAACAACTCAAAATGATATTTTAAAAGAATACATTGCACGTAATACCTACATCTATCCTCCACAACCATCAATGAGATTAATTGGTGATATGATTGAATTTTGTGCAGAAAAAGTTCCATCTTGGTACCCTGTTTCTATTTCTGGATATCATATGAGAGAAGCTGGTTGTACAGCAACCCAAGAAATTGCATTTACATTAGCAAATGCAATTGCATACATTCAAACTTGTTTGGATAAGGGATTGAAAATTGATGACTTTGCACCACGTTTGTCCTTTTTCTTTTGTTGTACAATTGAATTCTTTGAAGAAGTTGCTAAATTTAGAGTCGCAAGAAAAGTTTATGCAAAAATATTGAAAGAAAAATTCCATGCAAAGAATCCTCGTTCATTACAATTAAAATTCCATACACAAACTAGTGGTGAATCTTTAACTGCACAACAACCAAACAACAACATTGTTAGAGTTGCCATACAAACTATGGCTGCCGTTGCAGGTGGAACTCAATCACTCCATACTAATTCTAGAGATGAGGCATTGGCTCTTCCAACTCAAGAATCTGCAAAAATTGCATTAAGAACCCAACAAATTGTTGCTCATGAGAGTGGTATAACTAAAACTGCAGATCCTCTTGCAGGTTCATATTATTTAGAAGAACTATGTGATCAAATTGAAGCAGATGTTTGGAAATATTTGAAGAAGATTGAAAAAATGGGTGGTTCTGTAAAAGCAATTGAAAAAGGATTCTTCCAATCTGAAATTAGAGCAAATGCATATCGCTTAAAGAAAGAAACTGATGATACAGACAGAGTAATTGTTGGTGTCAACAAGTATTCAGAAGAAGAGGAACAACCAGAATTACTTAGAATAGATGATAGAGTTGAAATTCAACAAAAGAAAGCATTAAAAAAATTACGTGCAGATAGAGATTCTAAAAAATTAGAAAAAGCATTGTCTGCAATGCAAAGTGCTGCTGATACTGAAGAAAATCTAATGCCTTACATTGTAACTGCTGCAAAAGCATTTGCAACAACTGGTGAAATTAGTAATACTTTCAGAGAAGTCTTTGGAGAATATCGTCCAAAGGAGGTATTTTAATTGAAAATTGATCATATTGCAATTGCAGTAAACGATGTTGAAGAATCAGCAAAAATCTATCAACAAGCATTAGGTGTTGATGAAATTGAGTTTGAGACTGTAGAGTCAGAAGGTGTTAAGGTTGCAATTATTCCATTAGAGAATGGTAGAATTGAATTAATGCAACCGACAAATGATTCTAGTCCAATTAAAAATTTTTTAGATAAAAAGGGTCCGGGACTTCATCATATGGCATTAGATACTAGTAATATTGAAGGCGAAGTAGAAAGAATGGAAGGCTGTGGAATTCAATTTTTAGGTAAAATTAGACCTGGCTCTGCAGGTACTAAAGTCACTTTTATCCATCCAAAATCCTTAAACGGTGTTTTGGCTGAACTTTGTTCACATCCATAATGGATTTTTTAAATTTTTAAATTATTTTTCAATAAATTTAGTTTTTCTATAATACTATTTTTTTCATTCTCTGAACAACTCGTATTTTGCATTTCGTTAATTATTTCTTTAATTGTTTCTATTATTTCTCCATCTGATTTATTTTTTCCAAAATTAATATTTTCAAATCCCTGTGTTTCTGTTTTATCAATTACTTCGATACCTTCTGGCAAAATTTCATATACTTTGATAAGTTTATCGTCTTGCCGTTGTGGTGACATTAAAACAAGTTGATTCTTTCGTAGTTGTTCTAATTCATTAAACACTTTATCTTCAGAACTATCAATTGTTTCAATTATTTGTTGTAAATCACATGATTTGATTTGTAATAATCTTAAAATTTTTGCCCATATTGGAATTTTTGAACTCCAAAGAATTTCTTTAGATAATTCTGTAATTGTAAAAGAACCATTTTCATTCATTGAAATAAATTTTCTATCTTTTAGTGAAGCTAATGTATCTAAAATTTTTCCTACTCCGTGTCTTTTTAGTTTTGAATTCTCTAAATGAGTTTCATTAAATGTTCCATTTTGATTAACTGCTAATTGTAAAATTTCTAAATCTATTGTACCTAATTTTCTCATAACTTGATTCAGTTTGAATAATATATGTTGATTATCTTTTTCTTTCTATGGTTCTTTACCAACTTCCAAGATTGCCCTATGATTATGATGAATTAGAGCCTTATTTTGATCAAGAAACTATGAAAATACATCATTTAAAACATCATCAGGCATACGTTGATGGTCTAAATGCCTCTCTTGTTGAATTGGGTGCTACATCTCATCCAAAATACATTTCTGCAATTTTATCTGAATTAAATTCAATTCCTGAATCCGGCCAAAAATCTATTAATTTTTTTGGTGGTGGTTTTGAAAATCACAGATTATTTTGGGAAACTTTAACTCCAAAAAGTGATAAAGTTCCTGGTGGAAAATTAGAAGATCAAATTGATGTCTATTTTGATAATTTTGATGATTTCAAAAAAAAATTTTCTCAAAAAGCAATCTCTATTGAAGGTAGTGGTTGGTGTTGGTTAGTTTTTAATGAAACATATCATAAAATTGAAATTATTACCACACCTAATCAGAATAGTCCTTGGACATTGCAAAAAACACCTCTTTTAGGAATTGATATGTGGGAGCATGCATACTATCTTAATTATCAAAATAAACGACCTGATTATGTTGAATCTTGGTGGAATGTAATTAATTGGGATTATGTTACAAACAGATTCGAAGAAATTTTTTAATTTGAAAAAAGATTCATTAAGAATTACTCTAGTCTTAATGTATGGATATGATGCTTGAAGAGGAATTAATTGATTTAATGACTTTTTGTTTACAAAATCCTGATTCTTCAGAAATAGATGAAAAACATACTCGAATCAAAGAGATTGGTCAAGAAATTTTTGATGATGGTGGAGAAGATGCAATTGAAAATTTTTCATTTGTTCTAAAAAATAGAATTACTCAAGAAATTGAAAAAGATCCATCGCCATTGCTTTCGCTATGGCAAGGCCTGTCTAGTAAATAGAAGATTAGGTATTTTGAAAAATCCTATCCTCTACCTATTCTAAAAATGGCTGTACTGCATGTTGGGCATGTACCTTTGATTGCAGGTTTTCCATTTTTCATGGTGTATGGTGCTGGACTACCGATTTCTCGTTTGTCTCTACACTTGACACAATATCCTATTGTCATGATCTTTGTAGGCTCGTTCTTATATTAGCGAGAACTTGTTGAACTTTTTTTACTAATAGGCAAACATCCGATCTCACTTTTTATGATCCTAAACCAAATTTTTCGTATCGGTTATTCAAAAATTTAATATTTTTTTAAATTTTTTATTATTGTGCTTTTTTTTGTAATAATTTTTCCAGGGTTTAAAATAAAATTTGGATCTAGTAACTGTTTTATTTTTTTAAATGTTTGATAATTTGTATTTCCATATTGTTTTTTTATAATTTCACTCTATAGTAATCCCATCTTTCTGGATCAAATAATTGGACAAATTCTGCATCCTCTTTTGTAATTCTTGCTCTAATCACATCTCGTAATGCAAAACTAGTCAAATACTTGTATTTCATTGAATGTGCCTGCATAATGAACATGTGTCTCATCTCACTACCGCCACGCAATCCCCAATACCCCATTTTTAATGCTAAAGGCTCTAAAAATATAGTATTTTTTAAGCCAAAATTCTCATCTCTGATTTCTTCACGTAATTGATAATTTTCAAGTGGGCCTCCTTTTGAAAACCCTATAATTTCTCCGTTATTGTCATTCAATCTCAAAGTATTGATGATTGTATCCTTATCTTTAATTGATTCCTTAAAATTATCTTTTCCAAATTGTAATGGCTTTGGTAATTCTAAAAATATATCGTATAATTTTTGAACAAAGTCTGGATCTTCCTGAGAAGTTTGATTTTCAATAGTTGGAACCAATTTGAGATTTTCATAAGCAAAATCTGCTTGAATACATACTTCCTGTTCTCGCATCTTCATAAAAGATAGTACTGTATCAAAAAAATTCTTTCTCATTTCTTTTGGTAAAGTTCTGAGAATTGTTTGTGTAATTTCAGTCTCTTTGTTTAATATCTCTTCAAAATATGCTACTGCAGTTCTAATTATTATTGATGGTCTCCATGCTAGTGCATGTGCATTCATTTTTGCCATTTCCATTGCTTTTGTAAAATCTCCTAATGCATAACCACTAATTCTATCTATTACTGATAGGTACCACCCAATTTCCATTATGTGCTCTTGTAATGCTAAACTGTTTCTTGTTTTTTCTGATTTTTCAAAGCATTTCTTAATTTCTATTTCTGCATTCTTTTTTAATTCTCCACTCCATGGATATGTAGTTCTTAATATCAATACTTTGATAATTTCCAAATCAATATCTGCAGAAACTAATAATTCTCTGAGTTTTTTGTCTTCAGAAATAAATTTCAATACACTTTCTTCGTGTGGTTTATCTACACTTTTTTGTGGATCAAAATCATGAAATAATGCTGCAACGTATAGATATTTTTTATCTTCTTCAGTGAATTTGATTTTTTTCTGATTAAGTGCTAGTAATGATACGTATGTTACTTCTAATTCGTGATTGATATTGTGATATCCATAATATTCTGTTCCTAAACCCTGACTATCAAATAGGTCAATTGTATAATCTAGCATTTCTAGATAACAATCATTTTCTAATCCGTGCTGTGCCATTAAACTAAGAATCTCATTTCTCATTGAATGAGTATTTGCCAATTCTTGCATTATTGTTCGATCATAATTTGAGTTTTTAAATATATTCCAAGAAATTTTGCAATGATAACAAAAATGATCGATATTTTCTTTATTTTTAATCACAAGATTCAATAATTTAGTATTGAAATTTTTTTCATGTCTGTTGATTCTGATTTATTTGAGAATCTGGTGAATTTTGCTACTAATATTTCCCCTAAATTTACCCTTCATCTTAATGATGATGATTATGTTTTAGTTGATGTTTCAATTGAAAATTCATCTGTACCAGTTAACGAACCTACTACACGTGGTGGTGTATATTTTTCTGAAAAATATGCATACAAAATGAAAGGTGCAATCAAAGATCTTTCTGTTGTTCCATTACTTACGAAAAAAATGCTTGGTCCCAATACTGAATTTGGTGAATTAAAAATATCTACTTCCATTGAATTAGACGGAAAACTAACGCCATTGGAAATTTTAACCAATTTAACTAATAGTGTTCAAACTCCGGATTCAATTGAATTGAGTATGATCATTATTAAATTGGAATTACTTTAATTTGAATTAAAATATCTGTCATACTTTTCTTTTGATTTTTCATCTGATAGTATTTCATATGCCTTGTTGATTTTAATCATTTCTTGTTCAGAATCTTCTTTGGTTTTGTCTGGATGGGTTTTCTTTGCTAATTCTCTAAAACTTTTCTTAATTTGTTCTGCGGTTGCATCTTTTTTTACTCCTAAAATTTCATAATAATCCGGTAAGTTTTCATTTGATAATTCATCTCTGAATTCTTTTTCTTGTTTTGTATTTCCTCTCTTTCCTATTTCTTCATAATCATCTCCCCAATCTGAGTGATATTTTTCATATGTTCTATCTTTTTTTGAGTCATGTTCTTGTTTATCGTATGTAGTCTTTTTTCTTAATATGACATCTCTAGCTAAAAATAGGAATATTGCAATTACTGCAATAGAAAAACCTGCGAATAAAATAATTTTTTCATCATCTGATATTTTTAATTCTCTTCCAGAATCATTATCTTGGGCACTTACTGTTTGTACTGATCCAATTATAATTGCTAAAATAATAAAAATTTTAAAGATATTCATTTTCTTAATCCTAGTTATTCAAAATAATAATTTGTTCTATTTAGCCGTATATTTTTTCATTGATCTTTTTGTTACAGTATGTTCAAATTTAATACCTATTCCATCTTTCAAATAATATGAATAAAATCGATGAACTTGTATCTTTTGGTAAATCTCTATTAGAAAATGGTGATTTTGACAATGCCTTGTCTTATTTTGAACAGGCATTATTGCTTGACCCAAAAAATCCTGATTTATGGAATTACAAGGGTGCTGCACTTCGAAGCTTAGGACGATTTGCTGAATCTATGGAATGTTTTAACAATTCCCTTAAACTTGATCCTAGAGACAAATTTTCTTCATAATCACTATGTATGTTTTTGAATTAACCTTTTTAATTATGAAAACCATGTATTGTTATGACAAGAACACAAAGACGAAGAGATACAGCCCATCCTACACGTGATGGAAAACACAATCCTGTCTGCACTGATCCTGGATGCAAGGATTGTCAATGAATGAATTAAACTATTTTAATTCATTTTTATAATTATTTGAGCCTAATTTCATTTAATCTATTTTGATGGGTTATGTTGAAATTACTCCTACTTTAATTCAAAAAATTCCAATTTTAAGTATGTTAAAACTAGTTACAATTCAACAAAATAAAATTCAAACTGAGGATCACTATATTATTAACAATGAATTAGATGATTTGTTGAATAAAGAATTAGTTGAGTTATTTTTAAAAGCAAATGATTGCATTGATGATGAGAATTTTTCAGATGCCATCGAATTCTATGATTTAATTTTAAAAATTGATCCAAAAAATATTTCTGCTTTAATCGATAAAGGGGTTACTTTGCAAATTCTTGGTCGAATCAAATTATCTATACGTAGTTTTAATAAAGCTCTTCAATTATCTCCAAAAAATATTGATGCTCTGATTAACAAAGGTTCTGCGTTACATTTGAGTGAACAATATTTGGATGCAATTGCTTGCTATGACAAAGCATTAAAAATTGATCAAAAATGTTCGATGGCACTTGCATACAAAGGACTTTCTTTAGGTGAATTAGGTAATCTTACTGAATCTATTAGTTGTTTCAAAAGAGCATTATCTATTGACAAGCATTGTACTTTGGCTCAAATTTCTAAAGACACTGCACAAGAACTTTTAAAATCAATTAACCCAAATTCTAAAAAACTGTAACATCCCCTGGTGCAGGTTCTCTGTTAGTTTGTGTTTCATTTGTTTCAAAGAAATCCTTATGTTTCAAATTTTGATGTTCTCTAAGTTCTTCAATATTTTCAAAACCTTCATGACATAAGTAGCATTTTGGCTTGTGTTCATCAATTAATGGAAGTACCACAAATATTCTGATTTCACTGGTTACTTATTTCTTAAGAGTATAAGGAATATATCCTTATGAGGATGCCTAATTGTATGTTAGAGCAAATTGTAGGTGACTCTCAGGCATTAGATAGTGCTTTGGCCGGTGAGGAATTATCTTACAAAGATGGTTTGGAATTGATGGATTATGATAATTTACATTTACTTGGTGCAGTTGCAGATTCTACTCGGAAAAAATTAGTTGGAGATACTGTGACTTTTGCTGCTTCATATTACATGAATTACACTAATGTTTGTGCTGCAAGTTGTCAAATGTGTGCATTTTATCGCAAGGGTGATGAAGATGATGCTTATACCTTAACTCCTAAAGAAATTGAACAACGTGTTGGAATTGCAAAACAAATGGGTGCAACAGAAGTACATATTGTTGGTGGATTTCATCCTGATCTTCCTTTAGAATATTATGAAGATATGATGAAAACTATCAAAACAAGTCATCCAGAATTAAATATTAAGGCATTAACTGCTGCAGAAATTCATTTCTTGTCTAAACTAACAAAAAATTCCACCAAAGAAATTTTATCTCGTTTGAAAACAGCTGGATTAGATTCAATGCCAGGTGGTGGAGCTGAATTATTCCATCCGGATATACGAGGTAAAATTGTAAGAGGTAAATGTACTGGACAACAATGGTTAGATGTTATTGAAGAAGCTCATACAATGGGGATCCAAAGCAATGTAACAATGCTATATGGTCACATCGAAAAACCAGAACATGTTGTTGATCATTTAATAAAAATTCGTGAGCTTCAAAAGAAAACAAATGGGTTTGTAACTTTAATTCCTTTGAAATTTAGTTTAGATAATACTGAATTAGAGCAAAATGATTTAGTAACAAATGAATGTTCTTCAGTTTATGATTTGAGAATAATTGCATTGTCAAGATTGATGCTTGCCAACACTCTGAATAATATTTCTGTCTATTGGGTTGCCTATGGTAAGAAATTAGCTCAAGTTGCATTATCCAATGGTGGGAGTGATCTGGTTGGAACTGCATTCTCTGAGGAAATATATCGTGCTGCAGGAAAACCTACTACTTCTTCAGTAGATGAATTGGCAACTATGGTTAAAGAAATAGGTAGAATTCCTGCTCAAAGAAATACTCATTTTGGAATTTTAAAACAATTTTAATTCATTTGTTTTTATTGATTCTATTGCTTTAGTAATGTAGAAACTTACACTGGTAGTCTTAGTTGTAATGGGTATGTGGTAATTTCTGCTTGAATCAATACTTTTTTCAAATTTATTTTGACTTCAAATATTTAATAATTTTCTTAATAGTGAGATTGGTGAGATGAAGAGTCTCAACCAACCTCATGTAGATTGGAGAGTTCCGTTCTACATTTACCACGTTTTGTTAACCCGAATTGGTTAACGCGATTTTGGAATCAAACGTATCTTTCAAAAGATGTTGGACTGTATAAAATAAACGGAAAATGGATGTTATTCCACTTTTTTTTCAACATTCTTTGTTGGCTTACTACCTTTCTTTCTTCGGGCACCAAAACTAATCAGCACTAGTAAAAACCCTAATCCAAACAAAATCCCTGCTAATGTACTGTAATCTTCATTTTCTTGTTCTGCTAACATTAAATCTAATTTCTCCTCTTCAGTCATTCCTGCTTGACCTATTGGGACAGCCGCATTGATATTGATTGTTAACACTAATCCAACAACTACCATTGCCATTCCTCCTGCTAACATTTTTTTATTTACAAGAACCATTCTATGAATAATTAAATTTCATCATATATTAGGGAATCATTTTTTTGGATTTATTTAATTACAGATTTTTTATTATGCCTCAGGGTTGTTTTTTTGAAAATTTAATAAAAGTTACAAAGTTTTGAGCGTTTTTCTCAAAACAATTTGTTTATGTTATCTGTGATTTTGGAAACATTCTCTGCAATATACAGGTCTGTCTTCTTTTGGTTGAAATGGTACTTGACAATCGGTACCACAATCTCCGCATTTTGCGTCATGCATTTCTCGTGGTCTATCATCTCTTCTACCAAATCTTCCACCTTGTCTGCCACCAAATCTGTCTCTATTTCTTGGGGCTGGTCTGTGATTTTGGAAACATTCTCTGCAATATACAGGTCTATCTTCTTTTGGTTGAAATGGTACTTGACAATCGGTACCACAATCTCCGCATTTTGCGTCAAACATTTGTCTATCTTCTCTATTGTATGACATATTTTCTAAATTATTATCCCATTGTGTTGTAATTAAACTGTTGTAAAATTATATTATTTTTTAATTTATTTGAGTTTTTTCCATTTTGATACTGTGTAATTTCTAATATTTTCAATTTTTATCATTTAACTAATTACATTGGTATTTCAGGCACTGACATTCCTCCATGCCCTGAATCGATTGTTTGTTTTGGACTTAAACTTGTATCGTGATGACATGGTTTGTTACATACAGGACAAAATTTTCTATCTAATGTTATGCACTGACAAATATGATTTTTTAAGTATGATTGAGCAGCTTGATTCCATTCTCCTGTTCCATTACAATAAACACATGGATTTCCATTCCAAGTACCTTCTCCCTTACAAAGATCACATACATCATCTGTCATGCCACTATCCTCCTTGCCTGTATTATATCATTTTTGGCACCAGTAAATTACGCTAATTTCATTTAATTGTATTAATTTCGTGCTTCATAATTCGGCAATATTCATCAATTTTGAGGAAAATCAGAGAGAACCCGTTGACATAATCATCAGCAAATAATTGTTAGATTTGAAGTAAATATCTCTTATCGATTTTTATTTTTAAAATTATACTGAACCTTCTGGTGGTTTTTGAACAAACACATTGCATACCAATGCATCTGTTTTTGAATCTCTGTATTGAACTTTACATGTAACAAATTTCCCAATTAATGCACGTTCTAAATCTTCTTTTGTTTGTTCTGGACGTTGTCCCTCTTCTTCTTCTTTGATTAATCCCATTATGATTTTTTCAGTTTTTCCATAATCTCCTTTGTTATCTTTTCTAGTATGACTAACCAATAATCGAAATGCATTGCCCGTTAAAACTTCTAAAACTGCTCCACCAATACCATCCCCATCAAGTTCATCAGACATAATTGAATAATTTTTTTGTTCTATAATTACTTGGTGGCAATACTAATTTCAAAGTCTGGAACTAATCCTTTTTCTTTTGCCATCTCAAATAATTTTCTGATTGCTTGTTCTCCTGGATCTCCCATGTTGACTGTTACTGGGTTTACGTACATTTTTACAAATTTTTCAATTAAAGGACGTTCTTTTCCTCTAGAATATTGCATCGCATATTCTAAAGCATCATCAAAATTCTTTATTCCAAATTCAATTGATGCTTGTAAGTATTTATCAAATTTAACAATTGTATCCATTCCCAAATCTGTCTTCATCACATTAATTCCCAATGGAACTGGTAAACCATTTGTGGTTTTATCCCACCATTCTCCGACATCTAAAATTTTTACATTGCCCTCTTGCTCATATGATAATTGAGTTTCGTGAATTACTAAACCTACATCCACTTCTCCTGATTCTACAGCTTTAGGAATGTCGCTGAAATTCATTTCAACATAGTCAAATTTTCCTATCATTAGTTGTAGTAGTAAAAATGCTGATGTCATTTTTCCTGGAATTGCAATTTTACATTTTTTTAATTCTTCAATTGTCATTTGTTTTTTTGCTGTAACTATTGGTCCATAATTAATTCCAAAACTTCCTCCACTTCTTAGAATTGTATACCCTGGAATGTATGCACATGCATGAACTGAAACTGCAGTTACGTCTAATTCTGGATTTGTTGCCTTAAGATTCAAATTTTCTATATCTTCGATCACATGATTTACAGTAAAATCTGGTGATGGTACTTTATCAGTAAACATACCATAAAACATGAATGCATCATCAGAATCAGGAGTATGTCCTACTGAAATTTCCATATTTGGTTTTTTAAGAGTCGTAATAAAAATCCAAATCATCTTATTCGAATTTATTTGGTGACGATCATTTCCAGATTTTTTAAAATTCTAGATTTCATAAGATTGAAATAATTAACAATTTAATTTCATGACTAAACATCACATACATTATATAATGCTCGACTGGTTTTCGCATTATGGCAAAATTCAAGTCAACACAAGAAGTAATGAAAATTATCAAGAATAAACAAAATATTCGTAATTTTGGTGTAATTGCACACGTTGATCATGGAAAGACAACTATGAGTGACAGCCTTTTGGCTTATTCTGGAATTATTGCCCCATCAGCTGCTGGAAAAGCACTTGCAATGGACTTTGACAAAGAAGAACAAGAAAGAGGAATTACAATTTACCAAGCTAATGTTACTTTACTTTATTCTCAAGATGATAATGATTATGTCATTAACATGATTGATACTCCTGGTCACGTTGATTTTAGTGGAAGAGTTATTCGAAGTCTTAGGGCCATTGACGGTGCAGTTGTTGTATGTGATGCTGTTGAAGGAATTATGACTCAAACTGAAACTGTAACAAGAATGGCACTTGAAGAAAGAGTTAGACCTGTTTTGTTTATCAATAAAGTGGATAGATTAATCAAAGAATTGAGATTAACTCCAGAAAAAATGCAAGCACAACTTGCAGAAGTTGTCTCAACTTTTAATCAATTAGTTGATACTTATGCTGAACCTGAATACAAAGAAAAATGGAAGGTATCTATTCAAGATGCAAGTGTAACATTTGGTTCTGCTAAAGATAGATGGGCAATTAACACTGATTTAATGAAAGAACGTGGAATTACATTCAAAGATGTAATTGATGCTTACACTGAAGAAAAACTTCCTGAACTAGTAGAAAAAGCACCTTTAGCTGATGCAGTACTTGGAATGGTTGTAAAACATCATCCTGCACCAAAAGATGCTATCAAATATAGAATTCCACAAATTTGGAAAGGTGATTTAGAATCTGATGTTGGAAAAGCCTTACTTGCTGGTGAGGATGATGGACCAACAATTATGATGGTTGTAAATATGGTGTTGGATCCTGCAGCAGGTCCTGTTGCAATTGGAAGATTATTTTCTGGAACTATCAAGGATGGCCAAACACTTCACATTATAGATGAAAAAAGAGACGGTAGAGTTCAATCTGTTAATTTCTTTATGGGTAACCAAAGAGAACAAGTTGGAGAATTAGGAGCTGGAAATATTCCTGCTTTATTGGGTTTAACTGAATGTCGTGCTGGTAATACATTGTCATCTGTTAAAGATATTCCAATGTTTGAAGGTGTGAAATATGTTTCAGAACCTGTTGTTCAAATTGCAATTGAACCAAAACATCCTAAAGATTTACCTAAACTTGTAGAAATTTTAAGACAACTAACTATTGAAGATCCAAATTTGATTGTAAAAATTGATGAGGAAAGTGGTGAAACTATTGTTGCTGGAATGGGTGTATTGCACTTGGATGTTGCAACACATAGAATTCAAGATGCAAAATGTGAAATCATTACATCTGAACCTTTGATTAACTATAGAGAAACTGTTAAAGCTGGTTGTGAACCAATTATGGCAAAATCTCCAAATAGACACAACAAAATTTTCATGAAAGTTGAACCATTGGAGCCTGAAATTGCTCACATGCTAAGAACTGGTGAAATTAGTGACATGAAAGATAAGAAAGTAGTTGCTGATTTACTCAAAGGTGCTGGTTGGGATACTGATACCATCAAAAGAGTAATGAGATTTGATTCTCGTGGTAATGTTTTGATTAACGGAACAAAAGGTGTTCAATTTGTTCAAGAATCTACTGATTCAATTAATTCTGGATTTGATGAAGTGATGAAAGAAGGTCCACTTTGTAAAGAACAAATGAGAGATTGTAAATTCATTTTTACCCACTTTGTACCTCACGAGGATACAGCTCACAGAGGTCTATCTCAATTAGGTCCTGCATCACGTAGAGCTTGCATGGGTTCATTGTTAACTGCAGGTACTGCTGTTTTAGAACCAACTCTTGCAATTGAAGTTCGTGTACCAACTGATTTAGTTGGAAACGTTGCAACTATACTTTCTGGTAAACGTGGTAAAGTTTTAGACATGCAACAAAAAGGTGCATCAAGTATAGTTATCGGTGAATTACCTGCTTCTGAAACTTTTACTTTATCTGAAGCTATGAGAGGTCAAACTGCAGGACGTGCAACATGGAATACTTCCTTTAAAGAATGGACTGAAGTTCCAAAATCTATGTTAAAAACAGCAGTAGAGGATATTAGAAAAAGAAAGGGATTAGCTCCTGAACCACCGGGTGTTAACGAGTTTATTGATAAAGAATAATATCATTAGTTTTTAATTTCTCTATATGGCTCGAGTTGATAATCATAGATATGATGAATTACTGAAAAAGAAAAAGGATTTGGAAGATAATCGACCTCATGATATAGATAAAATGAGACGTTGGAAACATGACATGAATAAAATTCTTGAAGAGTTGGAATTATTCCGTTAAATTTTTAACAAAAAACATTAATACATGACCTATTTAATATAGGTCGACCTAAACATGATGAGTCAATTGAAGCCTAACATAAAGATGTATGAGCGTGAAAGAATAATTTTACAAACCATAAAAGATAATCCTGATTTGCATCATAATGGATTGATAAAACTAATTGTTCCTCAAAATATGGCTAAAACTACTTTTGAAAATGCACGCAATTCATTAATTGAAAAAGAAATCTTATTTGTCAAAAAGAAAGGAAATATGAAATTTTATGTCCCTACACCAAATTATAAGGAAAAATCTCAACAACGATTAGAACAAAACACAAACAAAGCATTTCATGATATAAAATTAAAAATAAAAAATTTGGATGTATCATTTCCCCACAAGGATGTTGATGAGAAAATTCTCATTGGAACCCTGTTTTTGAAAAGCTTGCTTCAGACTGATACTGGATTTACTATCTTGGATTCTATCAAAAACCCAAATAAAACATTGTATCGTGATGAACATTTGATGATCCAACAATTAATTTCACAACTTTTTAAAATTATTAAAAATGACGTTGATTATGAGTTAATCTTTCCAACTGTTGTAAGTTACCACCAGGTTAATGTTCCTCAATACGACTCTTAAAATTGATTTTATCTAGTTTTTATTCAGGTAGTTTCTAACATATTTCATGGGATTACTATACACAAAATTCTATATGGATTTTGATGATGAGGAATGGACTCAAATTTCTAACAATCCTATTACTTTTCAAACTAAGAAAGATAATGTTTCATTAGAGATTGAAGACACTTCTCATAAAAATTATAAGCTAATTTTCAAAGATGGTGCTAAACTCAATATGTTTCGAGTAACTGGAAAATTCAGATTAACTTGGAATGATGAAGATTTGTTTAAATTATCTAAATAAAAATAATGTGTTATCATGTCATTAGAAATTAAAGTACAAAATATTGTAAATAATTTTGAAGATGCTTCATCTGATGAATTTTTAGAAATTTTGGAACAAATTATGCTTGAATTTAAGAGTAATTTGACTGTTGAATATCTTAAAGGTAAAGTTAAAAAAATTGTTGAACTTTCATCTGAATCTGAAAAGAAAAAACAATGTAAATTGCTTTTGCCTTACTATGATTGGTATTTGCAAGGCCTGTAAAACTATTGGGTATATGCCTTAATTTTCAATAATGCATTATCTAATTCTGGTAAATCTTTTTTAGATTCTTCAACATCCTTTAGTAATTTTATAAAATAGTCTTCAGATGTACTTTCTGCTTTCTCAATATCTGATTTTCTACATTCCAATGCTTTTTCTATAATCTCTAAATCTTGTTCTAACGATTCAATTGATTTTGAATTAAGTAAAAATTTTTCAATATTTTCTTTAGCACTTTCTATCATCGGAATTCTTTTTTTAGCTTGTGATTGTAATACTGGGGCAAACATTGCAGCTGCTTGTTTTACTTCTGGACTTGCATGGATGGATTGTAATCTTTTTTTATAATGCACTAAAGATTTTAAAATTATTTTGTACCCTCCTTCTTCTTTAAGATAAATTCCTCCTAACCATGTTTTTTTAGACATTTACAAAATTCTTTTTTTTGTACTATTATAGTTTATTTTTTAGAAATTACTGTGTATCATAATTTTCATTAATGGGTTGTTGATTTCTATTGATTAAAAATAGTAGGATTCCTGCAACTGCTACACCGATACCTGTTAGGCCTACAAATGTGCCCGTATTTTTTATGTTTTCTAAATTTTTATTATCTTCAGGACTAATTGAATAAAATAAAATTAATCCTAAAATGAACATACTACCACCTATTACCATCCATGGTATTCCTGTTCTCATAATTTTCAGTTAAATTTGCAATTAATAAACAGACATTTGTTAGGCAGTATTTTTTATTTTAAGGGCTTATATTTGACACTATAAATCCTAGTGCTATGGTTGCAAAAAAGAAAATTGATCTTCTTAAACTTGTAGAAGAAATAGTTAGTTTAAACTCAAAAATGAGATTTGCAGCAATAATTGATGGTAAAGGAAATATTCGAGAGGGTATTATGAAAAAAGGTCAAACCAGTCTTAATTCTCAAAAAGAAGAGGAGCATTTTTGTAAACAAGTGGCACAAAGACGGACCATGCGAAAAGAATTTGATCGTTCCTTAGGCAAAGTCCGATACATTCATGTAGAAAGAGAAAAAGTTTCACAACTTGTTATTTACACAAAACGAAATATTGTGTTTTTCACAATGGAACCAGAAACCCCAATGAGTACAAAAATAAAATTAATTACAAAAATTAAAAAAATTACTTCAGACATCTAATTATTAAATAATATTATAATCTCTAAAATTTATGACTTTTCATAAATATCTTGGAGATTCTAAAATGTTTGAATATGATAAACATTATAGAAATTGTCAGCAACAAAATAAACCATTTATAAAATCTAAAATTAATCCCTTACACGGAAATTATACTGTAAATATTGATTTGATAACTTGTAATTACACATTTTCAAAATCTGAATTAAATGAAATTGAAAAATTAATTGATGATGAGAAAATGTTTGTAAATTCAAATTCAAAAAAATTATTTTATGATTTCAGTATTGATGAAGAGTTAATTTGGATTGATGGTGTTTCAATTGAACATATGGATTTAATTTGTAATTCTATTTATGATCTGACACAAAAGTTTCATAGCTAAAATCTTATAACATTTTTTAATATTTTATCAATCACTTGAATTTCTTTTTTTCTATCTTTTATGGTAGTTTCATTCCATTTTTTCAAAAATTCTGATTTTTTATCCATTTTTTCTAATTCTTGAACCTGTTTTATCAAATGTATTTTGTAATCATGCAGCAAATCCAAGTGGTTATTGTGATTTTTTTCAGTTGGCGTTGTCATTCCATTCTTCCTTACTCATATCTGGAAATAAGTCTCTAATTCTTTTTCTATCTTTTTCAATTGCATCAATTCTACTTTTGAGGTGTTCTTTAACTGCAGGTTCTCCTTCATCATTTATCTCATTTTCCATGGTTGCAATAATTTTACTCAATGATTTGTAGTAAATTATGTGATTTTGTTTTGATTCTTCTGATTTGTCTTCTTCCTTTTGATCCATTATCTATTGTAATGTTTTTAGAAATAAGTACTTGATCTTTTTAATTTTGAACAAGATTATTCATTATTTTTCATCTTCTACTAATTTTATTCCTGTAGACGTTAATCTGCTAATCCATGGAAAAGATTGATTTTCCTCTTGATCAATTCCTCCTCTAACCAAATTTTCATTAATCAAAAATTTGACATTTTCAAAAATTCTTCCATTATCTGTTTCTTTTAATTCTGGAAAATTGTACATGTGAAGTTTAGGATTATCTGATTTTGCTTGGGATCTTTTATAAAATTCTCTTAATATTATATTTCTAATTTCATTATCTGTTAAATTATTCATATTTCAATAAATTAATTTTCTTTAATTAAATTTTTAATTTTAAAAAAAAATAAAACTAGCAGATTTTTTCACATTCACATTGTCTACTTACAAACAAATTTTTGAATGATTCAAATCGGGATTGAGAAATTTTTGGTTTATTTCTGCCCACTATTTTGAATAGTGAAATTCCGGTTTCTGAACTAGTTCCTTTCAATGCCCATGATCCATTTTTCATTAGATATGGTTTTGGATTGTTCATGGTTACTTTTTTTCTTGCTTTTATGTCGTATGCTTCAATTCTTGACATTAACTGAAATTAAAAAATTATTATTACATATCCAATGTAAAATTTTTCTCATAGTTTAGATGAAAAAATTCTTTTTTTGTTGCATCAATTATTCAACTTTTTGAAATTGTGCGTATTACACTAATATTGTAAATTGATTTTATGATTGTATGAAAATTCTGATTGATGAAATGGATGATGGTTGGGATGATAAACTTAAAGAATTGGGATTTGATGCATACAGCGTTAAAAAATTACGCATGAATGGCCATAAATTAAGAACAGATTATTCGGTCATAAATTATGCTAAAGAAAATGATATGATCTTGGTTACTCGTGATACTGAAAGTGGTCAAGCCTGTGAGGAAAATGACTTGCCTTACGTACTATTAGATAATAATTCAATTTTTAACATTGTTTTGGATAAATTAAAAAATTATTAATTTGTGTGGTTTTGATTTTTTCTTCCAATTTGTAAATTATTAATTATTTCATTTAAAAAATCCTCTTCCGGTTGATGCATGATATTATTCATTATTATTTCCCAACAATCACTAATTTTTCTTTTAATTTGTGGAAACATTTTATCTTTTTTGAATGTAGGGTAGTATGATAGTAATTTCATAATACTATCTACTGATTGTACTGCATGCATTAGATGAATTGTATTTCTTAATCGTTCATGATACAAAAATTTTTTTCCAGTACTATTTTGTTCAAATTTTCTAATATCCTCAAAAATTAAATTTATTTCATTATGCAAATTTTTTAATTGATTGTTAACGGATTCATGTAAATTAATTAATTCGTATTCTATGTGTGATCTACTGTGTATGGTTCGTTCTATTTCCCCTGATTCTACTAATTGGCTTATTTCTCTATAAACTGTTTTTTCATTACCTACTTTTTTGATCACTCTTTTTGCTAATTCATTACTTCTAATTTTTCCATTTTCATTTAAAATTCTAATTACTTCTGTTCGAATAATTTCTGATTTTTTATCCATAATTCTTCTCATCTGATGTTTGATATTTGGTTAAAACCTTTGTTTCTCCATTTTCTGAAATTTCTTTAATTATTGACTCTAAAATTTTGATGCCTTTTTCAATTGGCTCTTTTTCATTTATTTTATTTTTCAATTTTTGTTTTAATACCATTCTTTCATTATTTACAAATCGTAACAAACTGACTTCGTTTCCCATGTTCAAATTAATAAAAAATTCGACATATTCTTGGGAAGATCTGATTACCATTCAATACTTTGTTTACTCCTACTATTTGTTACCATCTTTTCAAATTAGGTTTATTTATCATTTGTAGAAATTTTAAACATGGATTCATGTGACAGTCGAGTACGTGCCTACAAAAATGGAAAAACAATGGAAGAGTGTAAATCTATTGCTGAATCCCTAATTCCTCAATTTAAGGAAAATATTAAAAATAATCAGAAAATTTTGTGGAGTGAAATAATGGATGTAGTTGATCATGATGAATTAATTTACAAATTATCTTTGAAATATCTTAGGCGAGATGGGTATGATATTGGTAATTATAAAATTCCTGAAGTTAAGATGTTTAGTTCTTAAAATTTATTTTACAACTTCCATCTGGATTTCTTAATTTTCTTGCCATTAGATATGGTGTTACAATCAAAATTGGAATTGATATTCCAATCAAAAATGTCTGCATTTGTGAAAGTGCTACAGATAACGCAATTCCACTTGCAGTTCCTATAAAAATTGATAAAAATGTTCCCGCACATGTTGGACATGCAATAAACAATCCTGTTGCCGCACCAATTGTACTAATTCCTCCACCCTTTTTAGATATTGAATATGCTGTTACTGCAATTGAAACATTAAGACCAACTAAATATGAAACAATAATTTGCAGTACTAAATTGATTGGAATAATTTGCAAGCCAATATGTTCTGTAATGTAAATTATGATTTTCGGCATATATCCTGGCTCATCACAACAAGGTGCAATAAATCCGGATGGAATTACAGCTCCATAATGTGTTACAAAATTAATTTCTGGTTGATACACTAATGTTCCTGAAATTAATGCAAAAAATATTCCATATCCAATAAATGTTGTTAAAAAGATCTTTCTTGATTTTGAGTTCCATGTTACTAATGCAATAATTGTTGACAGATCTTTACCTTTTGTTTCTATTTTTCCTTTATGATATCTAAAAATTCCTATAGCAATTGCACCAAATGCTGCTACCAATGTAATGTAAAATCCGTATGCAATTCTTTGAATTGAATCAATTGCACTAGGTGTCATAAGTTCTGGATCTTGATATCTTCCATACAACACAAACAAAACTCCTATAATCGCAAATCCTAAAATCATCATCTTTTTTCCTTTATTGACTAGGTTAGATTGTTCCATGATGTCTTGATTTTGTTGTAAAATTAAATTCTATCTTAACTAAGTCTAGGCACAAAAATATAGATAATTGCTATAATTTCCAATCTTCCAAAAATCATTAAAAATCCTAACACTATCATTGTTGCTGGATCTGTATTATTGTCAATTACTCCTGCAGATAACCCTCCTGTGGTAATAATTCCTGCTGCTTCAAAAAATGCATCTTGATATGGGACATCTTCAATTGCTGCAAGATGTGCTCCTGTAATGGCAGAAATTATTGGAAACAATGCAAGAATAATCAATGTGGAAGTAATTTCTTTTTTATTTTGGCTAGTGAGTTTTGATCTTCCAACTTTTGAAATGAATGTTTTGATATCTCTAAGGTGAAATAATCTGAAAATTTTCAAACCGCCTGCAGTTGAAAATCCGCATCCTCCAATAAACATCAAAATTATTAGAATTGAATGAGCCCCTCCACTTAGACCTGCTAAACTTTCTATTTGTAATCCTGCAGTTGAACTGGCTGATACTGAATAAAATGCACTCTGCATTGGATCTAATCCACTAATTGATGCAAATACTAGTGTGGCACCACCTAAAATTGCAAAATATGCAAGTACTTCTTTTCCCAATTTAGGTGACAAGAATTTTTTTCTAACAAATGCATAGTGGAATGTAAATGGTAAAGCTCCTAGAATCATTGCACCCATAAGTACAATGTGCTCTTGCCACAAAAGTCCATCAAGAATTGTCGATGTAGGTGTAAATCCTCCTGTAGATAATGTACTCATCGCCAGAGAAAAATTATCTATGATGTTTCTTTCTCCGAATAAATACAACAAGAATGCAACAATTACGATATAAATTGCAAAAATTACTGTAATTGTAAGGAAGAGTTCTTTCATGTGAAGTGTCTTGCCAGAAATAAAACCACGCATGGCTTGCAACTTTGATTCTGGATAAAATGCAGTAATCACTAAGTAAATGAAACTCATTCCTCCGACTAATTGTGTATAACTTCTGAAAAATGTGAAACTTTGTGTTAGTTTTTCAGGTTCATCAAATAGTGAAATTCCTCCTGTTGTAAATCCTGCAGCACTTGAAAAGAATGCATTTGCAAATACTTCTACATTTGTTTCATCACTAGGAAATACATACAGATATGGTATTGTACCAAACAACGACAGTAAGAATAAACTTGAAAACACCAGTATTGACGCCTGTTGCAAATTGAGACTTGCTTTTTCACCATATGAATTTAAGAAAAATCCTGTAACAAGTAATAGAACTGTAGTTAAGTAAATTCCTGATGCTGTAACCGTATCTTCAAGTAATGTGGCAACAACAGCTGGAACAAGCAGTAACACTCCTGCAAATTGTAATACAAATCCCAGGTTTCCTAAAACTGCTTTTACTGGTGGACTCAAAAGTCGAGGTGTTGTTGCAGTTGCATTTCTGATAGCATTTGCTATAGTTGATTGAAGAATCATTCCGAGAACTTGATTCTTTTTTGAAACTACTGGAAGTTTTCTAACATTGTTATCTCGCATAATATGTAACGCATCTTGTAACGTTGATTTTTCATTAATTGTGATAAGTGGTTTACTCATAATTTGCTCTAGTGTAGTGGATTCTGCATAAACTGTTGCATCACTAACTTTACTTAAAATATCTTCATCTGTAACAATTCCTACTGGGAATTTTTTAGAATCTATAACCACAATGTCATCTGTTTCATAATTACGTAACATAGTAGCTGCTTCTCTTGTTAGTGTTTTTAGATCCAGCATCAAAACATCTTTGTCCATATATTCTGTCACATTTTTACTTAGGACGTATGCAACTGCTTTTTCTGGGTTTGTAGACATTAAGCTTCCTTATATCGGGATTTTAAATAATTTGGGGTTATGTCTAATTTACTATTGATTTATCCATAGTTTTTTGATCCATATTTTTTGCTATCTTTATAAATAATATCTACTAACTTTAAGCGTAATACAATGGAAATTGATCAAGCTCCTGATCCTGATTATGATTCTGTACAAATTAACTATGTGGGATTTGTGGATCCTTATGCTTTAGAAGGAATGGTTGTTCTAAAAGCAGATAATGGTAAAGAATTTCACATGCGTGCATTTTCAGGAGAAGTTGCAAAACATATCTCAAGTTTTGATGAATCTGAAGGTGAACAATCTCCATCAATTTATCGAATGATAGAAGAAATTTGTGAGCAAAATGAAATTTCTCTTGTAAAAGTGAAAATTTATGAAAGTGGAGATGTTTTACGAGCAAATCTATACTTTACTGGTAAGAAGGATTTAGTTTTGAAAAACCATAGGGCTTCTGATGCAATGGCTCTAGGTGCATATTACAAAATTCCAATCTTAGTAAGAAAAAAACTACTGAAAGAACAAATGGAAGCATAATTCCATTCGAATGGTTTTTTTCTAAGTATATTGATGATAACTCATGAATAAACAAGAAGAATTAATGGACAGCATATTGAATACTGACCTTGAAATAATTGAAACAGTTAGATCATTACAGAAAGAAAACTGGAATGATGAAAACTTAAAAAATCAAGCAACGGATTTGCTTCAAATCCATGATGAAACAATTACAAAACTAAGATCACTTCAAAATGATGATGGTTGTGGTTGTGGTTCCGATCATTGTTGATATATTTTTAAAATGCTTCATAATTCGGCAATGCTCATCATTTTATCAGTATAGCTTAGAGAGTTTGATTAATCATCAGCATACATGATTGACTATTGTAATGTATATTGTTATTGAATGAATAACCAGAAGCTTTTTGAAATGAAATCATTTCTATTATGATATGACAAATTTTGAAAAAATATATGCTAAAGTGGCATTAAAAATAGTCAGCCGTTGTCATGGTGCTATTAAAATTACAAAACATGGTAAAATTGTTGAAGTTTATGATGTAAAACGTCATATCTGGAGTGATGGACTTGCAGGTTTAATAATTAAGGAAGAATGTCGTCTGGCAAATTTAAAGGAATGGGAGTTTGCAAATGTTAGAGGTTACGTGATTAAGGAATTACTATCAAAATCTGATAATTAATTTTACAAATTATTTTTTATTTTAAATAATTCCCATTCTTGATTAATTTTTGTTGAATGTTCTTTAACGAATCTTTTTCCTTCATCTTTCAAAATTATTGAAGGATTTGTATTTCTTGTAAACCAATTGTCATTTTTATCTATTGTAATCAAATTTACGTCTTCTAATTTATTCACGTGATCTCTGAATTTTGCGGCATTTGTTTTTTTGCAGTTTTTGAAAATACTGGTATATTTTGTCACACCATGTGTAATTGATGCTAAAATTAAATAATCAACTGAATCAAAAGAATTGGAATCCATCTAAATTTAATTTTACATAAGATGATTAAAAGTTGACACTTGTCGAATTAGATGTGGTTCTTTTAACATGATTGTATCATCTTTCGTTGATGATAATTCTGGTTTAATTATTTTATTTGTTGTAATTACAATCAGTGCTTCACACCTTGTACATAGTATTGTTCTTCCTGATGACCTTTCTTCTCTAATCAAACCTGACTCTAATTTATCAGGTTTTTCACATGTTGGACATAATTTTGGCTCTTTCTCAATACTGACTATTTCTTTAATGAAAATCATTTTTCCCATAATTTCTGAATATATTTTCACTAAAAGAATTTGACTGTTAATTGGTATCAGCAATCCATTTTGAATGTCAAACCGTTTCAATCATTCAAAATTAGAACGAATGGTATTCAGTATATTCCCAATCTAACCAATTAACAATTTGTTGTATTTTTTATTGAAAATATGTTTTTCTTAAAATTATTTTAATTCATAATGTCATAATTTTGAATATTTAGAAAATATATTGAAATTATTACGTAAAAATTTTAAATAGTTATATTTTGTATATAGTATGATGTCGTTAGTTCCAATTTCTAACGAATAACTTGCGTAGCCCCGCAGAACGAAAAAGGCACTCAGGCGTTTGACGCTTGACCACAAGAGGAAATCTCTTAGTGTTCTGCAGTTATGGGGTTTACGCCTTTTACTCTCTAATGTGATAAGTTCATGCAAATTTTTTTATCTAAACATATTTGAAATCCAACACAATTCCTGTTAGTACAATGGTAATGATTCATGATGATTATATTTTATTTTGTACTTCTCAGTGGATTGAACAAAAGGATATTATTGAAAGATGTGGGGGTGATGAATCTGAAGTAGTTGAATCAATTCAAAGACTTGCATATATGGGATTTCTTGAATCTAGAACTTTAAAAAATAATTTATTCTATAAAAAACAAGATGCACCTCAAAGTCATGATCAATTTTCCTTAATGATGGATAATTTCCTAGAAAATCAAAAATTTGAAATTGAACTGATAAAAAAGATCCCAGCAATAATGTTGAGTGATGGTGGGAGATTTGGTTTTAGTAAGGATGGATTGAAATTGCTAGAACATATTCAAGAAGAAATCAATAGGGTAACAATGGTAATTTCCAAAATTGATCATTTTGATAAAATTAGACTTTTACAGCATCCAATAGCACAACAAAGAATTAAACGATTACAAAATCACATTAATCGAATTATGGATGCAATGTTAGATTCTTACAAAGATGTTCGTTCTAATGTGGCACTTCAAGAATATTTTAAAACACATACTGGAAAATTAAATACTATTTGAATAATTATGTAACAATCTCGTCAAGACGATCTTCTTCTTGAGCTCTTTTAATTTCCATTGCAATTCTTCGTCCAATTCCAAATGTTTGACCATATTGGTATTTTGTATATGGACTAGTTGTAGCAACTATTGGGTTTCCTGGAACTCTTAATGAAACATCATAGACAATTAATTCTAAATCTTTTGTAATGACACTTTGAAGTGAAAATGGACCAATTATGCCTGGAGCATATTCTTTTTTAACTGCTGAGACAAACTTGTCTCCCATTTTTAGAACCTTTTCAAGCAAAGATTCTCTAATGCTTGCTGGAGTATGACCTACCTCAATATTTTGCAAATCAATGTCCATCTCCATTTGTTCTCTTGCTGGTAATGCATTATAGTCATGAATGTTTGTTTGAAGTCTTCTTTCAATTCCGACAAAGTCAACTTGATTTGAAATAGGGGTATGAAAGAAATTAAAATTCATGTATGTTCCAATAGCTAATTCTTCTATGCTTGCTTTTTCTAAATCCTTTCTTGCAATAACTCCTTGTTTAATTTTTTGTTCTGATTTTTCTTTGTAATCTTTGTATGACGAAACTGTAAAAAATGCTCTTTCTAGTGGTCTGTTTTTTTCTTGGACTTTTACAATTGATGGTTTGTTAATTCTTTTTGGATCTTTGAATAATTTTGGATATTTGATTCTAGCTTTTTCTAAAAGATAGTATTGTCCTTTTTTTGCAGTTCTTTCTTCAGCTTGAAATAATTTTCTATTTCCAAAAATTGGAACTTTGAATTTATCTTCAATTGTTTTGTAACCAAGATAAACTGTAAGAGATCTATGTGGAACAACAATTGTATTGGAATCTCTTAGCATTTTTTGATTTTTAGCTGATGCCATGTCTTTGAATTTATCTAATACTATTATTTGGTCTGCAATTCTGTTGAATCTTTGATAAGGTCCTTCTCTACCTTTTTGACAAAAAACTGTTGTATCAAAATTTTCATCTTTTGCCCCATCCATCACTTCTAATGCTGAATGACTTCCTAGTACTCCTATTTTTACATCTGAATAATCATTAACTATTTTCTTGATCTCAGAACTTTTGATCATATTATGCCTAAATATTGGCATCTAATATATGTAAAATTGCAATATATTCGATCGGAATATACCAAAATGTTTTTTTTAAATGCTAGTTTAACAAAACTATGTTTTATTCATTTGAACTTCAAATGGCAGGTGTAATTTTACTAACTGCTATGGCTGTTTGTGGTGTCTCATTATGGATTAAACGAAGAAAATTAGAAAAGGAATCTGTCGAACAAGAATCTGCTGAATCAATTGAACAAGATGTATCTGAAAATAAGTGATTTAATTTAAAAATTATTTTTGAAAGAAACTAGGCTTCTTCTTGTTGACAATTAATACACATCTTTTTTGATAAAATTTCAAACCATGCGAAATTATGGACATACCCTTTCTTACAACTCATAGGCTTAATCTCAATGAAGAAAATATTCAAGGTAAAGGGTCAAATCTAATATCGATCAAAGCCAAATCCTAATTTTAAATAGAAATCATGCTTTTTATCTGATAATTATTTCATTTAGATTGGAGGCAACGGAAAATGCAAAAAACTATCTTCAAAACAAATCCCTTTGGTGAGTCTATTCTAAATACTACTATTTTCCATATTAATCCATGAAGTTAATAATTGGAATTACTGGTAGCACTGGAGTAATCTATGGAATTAGGATGCTTGAGGTTTTAAAAAAATTAAACATTGAAACACATTTGGTAATGTCTGAATGGGGTGAAAAATGTATTACAATGGAAACTGAATATACTCCTGAATATGTAAAATCACTTGCTTCAAGTTACTCCGATGAGAAAAACATGGCTGCAAGTGTATCTAGTGGTACTCATAAAATTAATGGCATGATAGTTGCTCCTTGTAGCATGAAGACGTTAGCTGCAATTGCAAATGGTTATGATGATACTTTAGTTGCAAGAGCTGCTGGTGTGACCATTAAAGAAGATAGAAAATTAATTTTAATGGTTAGAGAAACTCCCATGTCTGCAATTCATTTAGAAAATATGTTGAAATTATCTCGATTGGATGTGATAATCTTGCCACCAGTAACTGAATTTTATACTAAACCAAAAACCATTGATGATATAGTAAATCATGGAGTAGGAAAATGTCTTGATCAATTCGATATTGATCATGATTTATACCCTCGATGGGGAAGTTTCTAAAATACTGTTGACCAAATTTTCTTTAGAAAAAATTATCCATGCTAAACGAAAAAATGTTTTTGAGATTTTCTCTAATTATGAACAATATGAAAAATTAATTCCTACATATTTTCCATCTACACGTATCCGTTCAGTACGTGGTGAAACTGCAGTTGTTGAAGAACATTTTACATTGGGTGATCTAGAATTTCTTTTGATGTCAAAACATGTGTCAAAACCGTTTATTTTGCATGAGGTTTTTGTTATTGGTGGAAAATCTAAAGGTAGTTACATTCGACAAGAGTTCATTGAAATTCCTGATGGGACTAAAATTTTGGTTGACGTGGATTTAAAATTAATGGGAACGATGAAAATTCCAAAATTATTGGATAAATCTAAACTAGTAACTAATTATTCGAAATTATTAGATGATTTGGCTATTTTATGTGAAAAATCAGTCTGATTTTACTTCTTTATCTTTAGGAGATTCGTCAATTTTACCTTTGAAATCTTTTAGTTCTTTATCCCCTTCAATTTTTCCTTTCTCAAATTCACCTTTAGCTTTACCAAATGTTTTAGCAAGTTCTGGGATTTTTTTGGCACCAAAAATTAGTACACCTATTACTACAACTAAAACAATGATTTCAGTACTTCCAAGCATTATAACCATACTTCTCAGATTTCAGATTTAAGTGTTCAACTTTTCTCTTTGTTTACGCTCAATGAATAACATGCCTGCAAAATATAATCCAATCATTGGACCTGCAACAAACATCATTGTAACCCCTGTTCCATCGGGAGTAATTATTGCGCCAAAAATTATGATGATCACAATTGCATACCTTGCATTTTTTCTCCAAAAATCTTTGTCAACCATTCCAGACATCGATATTGCATACATGATTAATGGAAGTTGAAAAGAAAATCCAAATGCCAATAAAAATTGTAATACAAAAGTTACAAATTCCATTACATTTAGGAATGTAACTAGTCCTGCTGAATCTCCATATCGATATAAAAATTCTAAAATATATGGAATTACAAAATTATATGAAAATACACAACCTGTGATAAACAATCCTAGTGCGGGTAACGAAATATTTCTACTAACATTAATTTCATTTTCTTTCAAAGCTGGTTTGATGAATCCCACAAATTCTCTAATGATCACTGGCATTCCAATTACCATTCCTACTAATGCTGAAACATACATTTGAGCAAAGAAAGCTTGTCCTGGCGCTGTTTGAATAAGTTGAACATCTGCAGGAACTAGGTTTTCTCTCATATGGTTTGTGATTTGAGCTGCAATATTGTTTTGAGGATCTGGTGATGGATAGTATAATGTAACTTCTCCAATGTTGATTGGTTCTGCATGAAATGTCAAAACAACAACTGTGATGATTCCAATTACTATTACTATTCTTAGAAGTCTTTTTCTTAATTCCTCAAGATGTGCATTAATACTTTCTAAATTTGACATCTAATCTCAATTTATGTAATGATGTATGAAAATGTATATTTTTTAAAAAATACCTATTTTGGAACTGGTAATAGTTTTGCTTCTGGCATGCCTGATTCTTTTAATTCTTCAGCAGTAATGTCTTCAAATTCTAAAGATATGACTGCTTTAGTATTGAATTTGCTTTCCATTTCTTTTGCTAAACCTCCAATATCTTTACTGGAGTAAATTTCATCTGAATCTTTTAATAATATTCTGTCTCCTTTTTCCATTTCTTTTCCATTAAATTTTCCTTGCAAAAATTTTGTAATTTCTGGAAGTTCTTTTCTATCTATATTATTATGAAAATAACAAACCCCCTTTACTGATTCATAATCGTAAGCAGTACCGTTTCTATACATGAATACACCAATAAAATGTGCTTCATCTTCTGGTTCTCTAATGCATTTAATTTCCCAGTTCAACAATTTACTATCATCATAATTAAATTCCATCATCTCGTCAGAAGTAAGTTTCCAATATCTCATTCTCTCTTTTCTTGTCATGTGTAATATGTTCAAATATTCTGGTATAACTATCTAACCCTAAATTTCCTACTAGAAATGTAAATTACTAGCCTGATGAAATTATTTGTAATGAATATGAGAAAATCTATTCGTGAACAATATTTGAAATTATTAGATAGGGAACCTACACTTGATGATTTAGATTTCTATGTTGATGAAATACAAAAAAATAAAATAAATTTAGAACAATTATCTATTATTCTTAAAAATTCTAACGAATATGCTGAATTACAAAAAAAAGAAATTCCTCAAAACGAGTCAATCAAAATAGATACTTACAATGATGTTAGAATACAAGGACAAACTATTTCTCTAGGGTATCGAGAATCTGTAGAACGTTATCAGGAAATTTTTAAATTTTGTAAAAAATTTAATCGTCCAATATCTGTTTTAGATTTGGGTGCAGCTGAAGGTTATTTTACATTTAGATTATCTGAGGATTTTTCTGGTGTTTTTGTTGCTGTAGAGGGAGATTCTCAACGAAATTTGTTAGATTCTTGTAAAAAAAATAATCGTCAAAATATTTTACTCCTTGAAAAACAAATGAATTTGAAAAATCTTCTAAGTTTGAAAGAAGTTCAGCACTTTGATATTGTATTAGCATTGAATGTTGTACATCACTTTGATGAGCCTTTTCAAGATGTTCTTGAACTTCTAGTTTCTATGAGTTCATTTTGTTTTTTTGAACACCCTAATTCTTTAGAGAATACTGCTACAAAAAATTCATCACGACTTAAAACTGAACAATTGAACCTTGAAAAATTTTTGCCTCAATTGCTAAACAAAAACAAATCTGGTTTAGGTGATTCTTCTAATCAAAAACTTGAAAGAAACATGTGGTTGTTAAAAAATACTGAATTAAAAACAATTGATCGTGCTTGGCGAGGAGCTGAAAAATATCATAAAGAATTTGGTCCTGATTCTCATATTGATATTAAATCAAATTTTGATGAAATTTTGGTTAATTATGGATTAAGAGATGAAAAAAGAAATTGGATACAAGGAATTGATTTGAGAACATTTCTGGAAAATAATGGTGTTTACCCTACTAATGATCAAGTACTTGATTTGATTAACTCTATGAATACTGATAATGCTCGTGATTTGGGACCTCATAATTTAATTTTAAATGGGTATGAACTACTTCCTATTGATCAAGAAGATAAATTAGATGATGTAAATACAAAAGAGAAATTAAAATTATTTTTAATACAAAGTGGACTACTATAATTTTTAAAATTATTCGGAAGATAGATTAATCAGTATTTTACTACTCGATAATATGACAAATTATCAGGTCCATGTAACAATAGAAAATAAGCCTGGGATTAGTGATCCAGAAGGAAAAACAATTCTGAATGATTTAGTTTTGAAAGGTACTCATCAAAATGTATCTGAAATTAAAACTGCAAAAATGTTAAAAATTTCAATTGATGAAAAAGATAAGGAAACCGCTCAGTCAAAAGTTAAGGAAATTTGTGATGAATTAAGAATTTACAATCCTATGGTCAGTATAGTCAAAATTGATGTTTTTGACGCTTAATCTGTTTCAATATTTTCAACAGTTGCATTAATCAAAATTTTACTTCGTAAAAATTCTGTTAAATCTGTTTGAGTGATTACTCCTGCTAAATTCTCATTTTCTAAAACTACTAGTCGTCTGATGTTGTTGTTTAACATTTTTTGAACTGCTGATTCAATTGATGCGTTAGGTTCAACCCATTTGAAATTTTTGGACATAATTGTTTCTAATTGTGTTGTCTGTGCATCCTTGTTGTCTGCAACAATCTTTCTTACGATGTCCCTTTCTGAAACTATTCCTATTGGTTTCCCTTCTTTAACGACTACTAGAAAACTGATCTCTTTTTCTTTAAGAATAATTGCTGCATCATGTGCTTTTTTTACATTTTCAATTGTAATTACGTTCTTTTGCATGATGTCTCTGACTTTTGCCATAGCGATCTCCTAAATTATTCACTTAAAAATTGTATCAGGCTGGGCTCAAATTAAATAACTCTGAAACTAAAAGCAATTGTGAATGTTGGAGTTGTAGTTTTTCCTGGTAGTAATTGCGATCGTGATATGTTCCATGTACTATCTGATGTTTTTAATCTAAATACACAATATTGCTGGCATGACAAGCCTCTTCCTGAAAATCTTGATGCTGTTATCTTACCTGGTGGATTCTCCTATGGTGATAGGTTACGAGCCGGTGTAATTGCTGCAAATAGTCCAATCATACAAGATGTTAAAAAAATTGCTCAAAAAGGACTTCCAATTTTGGGGGTTTGTAATGGATTTCAAATTTTGGTAGAATCTGGATTATTGCCCGGAGTTTTGCTCAAAAATGACTCTCTTAATTTTATGTGTGAGTGGACAAATTTGATTGTTGAAAATAACAATACTCCATTTACAAATCAATTTGAATTAAACCAGAAAATACCTATTCCAATTGCAAATGGTGAAGGGCGTTATTATGTTGATGATGAGACATTAAACAAACTTGAAGAAAAGAATCAGATTGTTTTCAAATATGATCAAGTTGTAAATGGTTCGTTAAATCAAATTGCTGGTGTTTGCAATGAAGATGGAAATGTAGTTGGGATGATGCCTCATCCTGAAAGAGCTGTTGAATCCGAAATCAATCCACAAGATAACAAACCATCCACATTAATTTTTGAATCATTGTTAAAAAAGGCAGGAATTGAAAATTGAGTTTAGAATCTCATGAATTAGAGGAATTAAAAACAAAAATTGGTAGAGAACCAACTTCCACTGAATTACAAATTGTTGCTGCAGAATGGTCTGAGCACTGCTCTTACAAATCTTCTAAAAAACATCTCAAAATGTTACCAATGGATGGACCATTGGTAATTAACGAAAAAGGATATGATTCTGGAGTTTTAGATGTTGGTGATGGCTATGTTGTAACTGCCCATATTGAAAGTCATAACCATCCTTCTGCAGTTGAGCCTTATGGCGGTGCTGCAACTGGTGTTGGAGGAGTAATTAGAGATATTTTATCTGCTGGAACTCGTCCCATTGCACTTCTCGATGGATTACGTTTTGGAAATATTGAAACTGATCAACATGCAAAATGGCTTTTTAAAAACGCAGTAACTGGAATTGCAGATTATGGAAATTGTTTAGGAATTCCTACTGTTGGAGGTGAAGTTGAATTTGATGAATGTTACAAAAATTATGCAATGGTTGATGTAGCTGCAATTGGGTTTGGAAAAAAAGAGAATTTAATTAAAAATCATGCAAAAAAAGGTGACTTGGTGGTTCTATTAGGTGGTGCCACTGGTAGGGATGGTATTGGTGGTTCTCAATTTGCATCTGATTCATTAGAAACTGAGGATCGTTCAGCTGTTCAAATCCCTGATCCTTTTATTGAGAAATTAATCATTGAAGCAATTTTGGAAGCACGTAATGAACAATTAATTCATGCAATGAAAGATCTTGGTGGTGGTGGTTTGTCATGTGCTGTATCTGAAACTGCCGATGCTTTAGATATTGGAATCGAAATGGATGTAGACAAAGTCCATACTCGTGAATCAGATATGCATTCTGATGAAATAATGATTTCTGAATCTCAAGAAAGAATGTTAATTGTTACTGACAATGAGAAATTAATTAAATTACAAAAAATTTGTGAGAAATTTAGAATTGAATGCTCTGTAATTGGACATGTTACATTTGATAATAAAATGCATGTAAAAAAAGGAGAAACCTCAATTGCAAATATTTCAACAGATATTGTTGCAAATGCTACTTTGCTTGATTTACCTTCCACTAAACCTGTTTATCTTGAAAATATTGAATCTACAAAACAATTTCCTAAATTATCTGATTATTCTGAAACTATGATGAAATTGCTTGGTTCTCCAAATATTGCAAGTAAAATTTGGGTATATGGCCAATATGATCATGAAGTTGGAATTAGAACTGTAACAAAACCTGGTCATGATGCATCTGTTTTGAGGCTAGATAATGGAAAATCTCTTTCAATAAAGATTGATGGTAATCCAAAACAATGCTACATTAATCCGCGCGAGGGTGCAATTGGTTGCTTTGAAGAAGCATGTAGAAATGTAGTTTGTACTGGTGCAAAACCAATTGGTATGTTAGACCATCTTCAATTTGGAAATCCAAATGATCCTGAAATATTTTGGACATTTTTAGAATCCCTTAAAGGACTAACTGATTTTGCAAAAGACTTTGAAATTCCATGTGTTGGTGGTAAAGTAAGTTTGTATAATGAAACTTCTGACGGTCCAATCAAACCCACTCCAGTAATTGGTGTAATTGGTTTAATTGATAAAAAACCTTTGAGGATTCAAAAAATTAATTCTGGAGATTCATTAATCATGATTGGTGAAACTAAAGATGAATTGGGCGGTTCAGAATATTTTGAATATATTCACAAATTTGTTGGAGGTAAATGTCCTTCAGTTGACTTTACAGAATCAAAGAAAAATATGAATTCTGTATTAGAAATAATTGAAAATGAATTAATCAAATCTGCACATGATTGTTCTAAAGGTGGATTGGCAATTGCAATATCTGAACTTTGTATGACAAATCAAATTGGATGTAACATTTCATTAGAAAACATACCTGGTGAAAAATTAGATTCTGATAAGATTTTATTTTCAGAAAGTCATTCAAGATATTTAATTACATTTGAAAAAGAAAATATTCAAAATATGGAGGAAATATTGAAAAAACACAATGTATCGTATTCCGTAATTGGGGAGTTTACTGGAAATTCTATTCAATTTAGTAATGATTCTAAACCGATAATTGATCTAAGCGTTGATAAGGCACAAAAGACTTGGTTTAATTCGTTAAGGGAGATGGTTCTACGTGCCTAAAGTCAAAGAAAATTGTGGAGTAGTAGGAATTTACAGTCTGTCTGGAAAGAATGTTGTTCCTATGGTTTTTGATGCATTACGTGCATTACAACATAGAGGACAAGAGGCATGGGGATTTGCAGTACCTAATAAACCACCATTCAAAAAAGTAGGTCTAGTTTCTCATTCATCTTCTGAATTTAAAAAAATTGCACAAGAATATGCATCTCCATGTGTAATTGGACATGTAAGATATTCTACAATGGGAACCAGTACTTTGGCAAATGCTCAACCACTCAAAGTAAAAGATCTTTGCATTGCACATAATGGAACCATTGCCAATGCACAAGAATTATCAAATTTAGTTGGAGGTTGTTCTTTTACACCACAAAATGCCAGTGATACTTTGGTTGCTGCAGAAAGGTTAGTCTCATTAATTTCTGAAAATGGGGAAATGGGAAAAGCACTTTCAATTTTAAAAAATGAAATGGTTGGTTCGTATTGTTTTACTTTTATCTCTGATGATAATTCTGTATACGCTGCAAGAGATCCTAAAGGATTTCGTCCGATGGTTTTGGGCCATAAAGAATCTGATGACACATACATTGTAACTTCTGAATCAGCAGCTGTAACTGCAGTTGCTGCAACGTTACAACGAGATGTAACTCCTGGTGAATTAATTAAATTAAGTAAAAATGGTTTAGAGACTGAAAAGTTTTCTAATGATACATCTCGTGCACATTGTTCATTTGAATTTACTTACTTTGCACATCCATCAAGTATGATGGAAGGTCACAACATTTACGTTTCTAGAAAAAATATTGGACGATTTATGGCTAAAAAATTCCCAATTAAAGATGCAGATTTAGTAATACCTGTTCCTGATTCTGCAAGACCTGCAGCTTTGGGTTACGCACAAGAATTAGGCGTATCTTTTGATGAAGGCCTTCTCAAAGACAGATACAGCAAGAAAGGCCCTTTGAGAAGTTTCATCGAACCTCACCAAAGTGACAGAGTAGAAATCAATCGATGGATTATTCCAATTAGTGAAATAATTAGAGACAAACATGTTGTAGTGATAGATGATAGTTTAGTCAGAGGTACCAGTTCTAAAGCCATAATCAAAGCACTCAGAAGAGCAGGAGCTAAAAAAATTAGTATGCTAATTACATATCCTCAAATCAACTATCCTTGTTATGCTGGCATTGATTTTCCATCTCAAGAAGAACTTGCAACTTTTACTGATGGTAAAGAAATGACTTCAGAAGAAATAACTGAGATGGTCCGAAAAAGTATTGGTGTTGACTTTTTGGGGTATAATGATGCTGAGAATTTAGCTGATGCAGTTGGAATGCCAAAGGATTCCATGTGCTTTACATGTTCATCTGGAAATTATGATTCACTTGGAATTAAACCTGACTTTACCAAACGTGAACAAGTTAAAGCAAAAATCTAAAATCACTTAATCAATTAAGATTTGGTTAAATATGGTATCTTTTGTATTGTTGTTATGAAAGCAATTTGGAATGATGTAGTAATCGCTGAAAGTGATGATACTGAAATTGTTGAAGGAAATCATTATTTCCCATTTGATTCAATCAAATCAGAATACTTTTCAAAAACTGAACTAACTACTGTATGTGGTTGGAAAGGAAAAGCCAACTACTATTCAGTTACAGTAGATGGTAAAACCAACAAGGATTGTGCATGGTATTATGCAGAACCTAATGACGCTGCTAAAAAAATCAAAGGTATGGTTGCATTTTGGAATGGTGTCCAAGTTCAATAACAAAAACTTCTCTAGTATTTTTTATGATATAATTTGAATTCATATTCAATAATTTTGATTATTGGAATTTCTGTAATTGGAATAATGGCTGTAATTTTTGGAAGCGATATTGCAAAACTATCAATTTCAACAGAAAAATATTCTCTATATGTTGACCCACTTCTTGACAAACAAAGTCTTTTTGTAATGGGTAGGGTAACATTACAAAATACTGGTTCTGAAACCATTACTAATCTTCACATAAATTTTGGAGATGGTGATATTCTTGATATCTCATCATTAGAGCCTGGAAAGAAAATTATTGTTTCTCCTCCTCCTGAAAATTCGATGCAATTTGTTATGATAAGTGCTGATAATGAAGTATTTGTTAACAAAGCTTATCGTGAAATGCCTAAGATGGTTGGTATGATGGGTTCCTAGTCATCATAGCAGTTAAATCCTATTAATCAAAATTTGAATTGTTTGAATTTTTTAACTTCCGGTAAGGTAAAGGATCTATATGACGTAGATGAAAGTACTCTTCTCTTCAAATTTTCTAACAGAGTTTCTGCATATGATGTAAAATTCAAGCAAGATATTCCAAAAAAGGGAGAGATCTTGTGCCGTTTTGCTGAATTTTGGTTTGATAAACTAGATATTCCAAATCATTTTGTAAAACGAGAATCTGAAACAGAGATTTCAGTCAAAAAAATGAAAATGATTCCTATGGAATGTGTAGTTCGAGGCTATTTTTATGGTAGTTTAATTGGTCGATGGAAAAATGGTGATGTCAAATTGCCTAAGGCTACAGATACTCAAATGGCTGCAAAATTAACTGAACCATTTTTTGATCCAACCACAAAGTCCGAACATGATATTCCTGTTGACAAAACAAAAGCACTAGAAATGAATTTAGTTTCTGAACAACAATACTCTTGGTTAGAAAAAACATCTATTGATATCTATAATCAAATGTCTACTGTTGCTGATGCTGCTGGTTTTATTTTAGCAGATTTGAAATTAGAATTTGGACTTTTGGATGGTGAAATTGTTTTAGGGGATTCAATTGGACCTGACGAGTATAGATTGTGGCCAAAAGAATCCTACACTATTGGAAAAATTCAAGAATCATATGACAAACAAATTTTGCGTGATTGGTTGACTGCTAATGGTTACCAAAAGCAATTTGAAGATGATCGAAATAGTGGAAAGGAACCAATTGCACCAGAAATCCCATCAGAAATAATTCAAACAATTACTCAAAGATATGTAATTGCATATGAGAAATTAACTGGATTATCTCTTTAGATAATTTTTATACGTAATGTTGACTGTTAGCTAACTTTCAACTCTAATATTGATTTTCATATTATCTTAATTCTATCTCCATATGGCCTATTTGACAACATATGTTTTGAAATTTCATTTTTTTCATATTTTTTAACCGCTACAATATTACTTAATGTGGTACTAATAATTATCAAGCACTATTATAATAATTATAGTGGTATCATATTATTTAGATGCATTACAATATTTTTTGTAGCATAAGTTATTTTTTTAGAATTGGTACTAAGTTTATTAAAGTAAACAAAAATTGATGCGATTAGACAAAAAAATATGATACAAGGATCTTTTAGATCAGATTAAAATCAATTCTTGTATGTCTACATTATTAGAAAAAGAGATTAAAGTAAATCGTATTGTTACTACGAGCACTGATGATGCACGCGCAATTGAAGACCCTGCACGAGCAAAAATAGTAGAAATTTTATATCGACAAACAATGTCTGCTGATCAAATATCTATTGCACTAAAAAAACATGGATTCAAAAAAGCACTAACTACAGTAAGGCATCATTTGGAAATTTTGAAAAATTCTGGATTAATTGAAATTGCAAGAATTGAAGAGTCTAGAGGTGCTATCACCAAATTTTACAGCACTTCTACAAAACTTTTGGATTTTCAAACACCTGAAAACTTTGATTCAACGTATTCCAAAATCATTGATAATACTTCTGAGAAAATTGAAAAGATTCTCAAATCTCTTGGACCTAAAACTGGTAAATCTAAGGGTAAGAAATCTGCTGAATACTCACAATATTTGGTAATGGAAATTATGAATAGAGCAATGACAAACGTGCTTGAAAAATCCAATAAAAAATAATTTGTATTGTTTTTTATTTTGCGATCTATTCATTCTTTCATATTAGAATCAAATTACTCAAAATAATGATAAAAATATGAAAAATTTGGATTTCAAAACTTTATTTTATGGATGTTGTAAAAAATAGAAAAATGACTGATGAAAAAGTTCTAAAACTATTTTCAGAAAAAAATCTTGTTTTCATTGCAACCATTATGAAAGATGGTTCTCCACAGGTTTCTCCTGTTTGGGCAAATTATGAGAATGGATTTATCTTAGTAAATACTGCCGAAGGTAGAATAAAACACAAAAATATCTTACGCGACCCTCGTGTCGCAGTATCTGTTACTTCGAATGAGAATCCTCTTGATATGACAACAATTAGAGGTAAAGTAATTGAAATAATTTCTGATGCTGAATATTCTCATGCAGATAAATTAACTAAACAGTATATGGGGCGTCCAACTTATCCGTTTAAACAAAAAAATGAGAAAAGAATTATTTTAAAAATTAAACCTGAAAAAATTTTTGTTTTACCTGAATTACAAATGTCTGACTGAATTACCTCTAAAGATTTATTATGTTTCTAAATTCGAATTTAGAAATATAGTATATCTAGTATGGTAATTTTGAAAAAAGGTGATTAGGCAGCTTAACGTTTTCGTTTAGCTGCCTTTCTCTTTGGAGCGGCTTTGCGTTTAGGAGCAGCTTTACGTTTTGGTGCTGCTTTCTTTTTAGCTGCCTTTCTCTTTGGAGCTGCTTTCTTAGCTGCAGTTTTTCGTTTTGGAGCGGCCTTTCTCTTAGCTGCCTTACGTTTTGGAGCTGCTTTTCTCTTAGCTGCCTTACGTTTTGGAGCTGCCTTTCTCTTAGCTGCAGTTTTTCTCTTTGGAGCTGCTTTCTTCCTTCGAGCTGCTGCTGCCTTTCTCTTACGAGCTGCTGCTGCCTTTAGTGCTTCAGCTGCTTTCTTAGCTGCATTCCTCTTTCGAGTTCTTGCTGCTTTCTTAGCTGCTTCGGCTCTTTTGGCTTTAGATATTGCCATGACTTTTTTCAAAAATAGTACGTGTTATGTAGTTAAAGTCACACAATACTACGCTTACTATAATAAAATTTGACACTTTTTTTATTTTTTATAATTTATCGATCAACAATTTGTTAAACAAATTGATGCCGTATCTACTGTAGCTTGATCCTTTTGCGGTCTTATGACAATTTTATAATTTTCATCCTCATCAAATGGAATGTCAAATTGTGTTGTGACTTCAATTGGTTTGTTTGGCTCTAATCCTACTAACCATAGGTCTTTTGATGAGAATTCACCAAAAACTGCCTTATGTTTTTGGTCTTTTCCATCTACTAAGAAAAATTGTCCTCCTGATACAACTGTATTTTCATCACTGATATTTTTCGCAATTATGCCAATTTTTACAAACGTATTTTCTGGCTCAGTCTCTTTATCTCCGTCATGGGTACCCTCAAAAGTTACTACATATTCTACTGGTCCTACAATGACTGTTTCTCCTTCACTAACTTCGATGAAATTAGTTTGATATTGCATGTACATGTAATTTGCAAGTACCATGGACCCAATTATTGCCCCAATTACAATCACTAACCCAATTCGTGCCATAATTTGTCACTCTTTTTTTTGATATATAGTTGCAACGTAAATTTTCATTTTGGTATTTTGAAGTTTTTTACATTGGAGGAGGAAAATTATGTCAAAATAGGGGGGTATTTGGGACAATAGATGTCTATTTTTTTACAAATTTCCTTATTTTGAATAATTTCAATCTGCATTGTGCTTCTTTTAAAATTAATTTTTGGTAAAAATTTGGTCAAATTCTGTAGATTTTTTCTATAAATTCACTTAATTTATGGGGTTTAGCTTTTACGCCTACTTTGGAAAGATTACCCTTCTTTTGTTGGGATACCTTGGTGGAATTACCATTGCTTTTTGTATCTAGGCACAAGTGTTCAACCCCCCATCAAAATGCCTGTTTTCCAAAATTTCATCATATGCCTAAACACTCTTTTTTCTTAGGGGGGTTTAACGACTAGGCATGATCTTATAATTTCATCATTATTTGGTATATTTTCATTTATTTTTAAAAAATTTTTTTATGAATATTTTTTAGTTTTTTTAAAAAAATATATTTTACAAAAATTTCATCAAATTATTGTACAACTTATTTTTGATAAAATTTTGTTGTTTTACCCCTCCCTTTGGGATGAAATAATTTATTGATTTTTTCATCTGTGATTTTTTAAAATGTTTTTAATAGAAATCTGGCTGTTTTTTCATGTTTGTCTGAAACACTGTCTATTGCTTCAAACATTGTTTGTTGGTTAATGTTCTCTTTGTCATCTAATACAACATAAACTGCAACTTTTTGTTTTCCATCTTCGTTGATTATTTTACTTATTGCTTCAATTGAATTACAAAAATCTGAAACTTTGTTGGAAAATTTTGTCCTTTCTTCTTCGTTAAATCCCCTATATCTGATAATTTGATTATTTTTCATTTCTATTTTTGCCCCTATTACTAGAATTCCTAATTGTGCTTTTGGTTCAAAAATATCTACTGGTATTCCATATTGGCCTGCATGTTTTACTAGAATTTGGAATGAGTTTTCTTCACTTTTGACTTGATCAAATGGTAAACTTTCATGAATTAACCATCTTTCTACATTATCTCTCATTCTTGATGCACTCATTGTTGAATTTTTGAATTTACTTCTATATGATTCTAAATCTGATAAATCACTAGTATCAATTAGATATATTTCAATATTCGAATTTAGAAATATGTTAAATTTAGGAAGGAGAATTATCGTATTTGCTAGACGTTAACATTAAAGCCTGGATTGCCCACAACGTCAACTCCTAATAACATGATGTTGAAAATAATTCCAATTATCATCATTACAATTCCTATGTATATGCAATTTTTTGCTTTACGAGGATCATCTTTTCTAATAACCAAATAACCAATAATTCCTCCAATCATTCCTATGAATATTGGAAGCAAATACCATGCATTGCTTCTTGGTTTTTCTGAGTAAGTCATAAGATTATTTTGCTAAAGCTACTTTTTTCTGTAACTGAGTAATTTCAATTTCTACAGTTTCTAGTGGATCTTCTACTTGATTTCTTTTAATTGAAAACATTTTTGGTTTTTCAAAGTCATCTGTACAATCTGGACATGCATAAACTAACACTCTGTGTTCATTTGGTGCTTTTGGATTAGATAATCTGGGATAATATACCAGTCTTGCACCACAATCCACACAATACCTATTGGCTCTTCTAGTTCTAACCAATGTAAATCTCCTGCATATTGTATTTATCCGATCATGTATTAGATCTGCGTTGTCTAATTGAGTACACCAATTACTTACAACCGATCAATGTTTCTAAACTCGAATTTAGAAATAAATTTTATTGTTATGTAGTTCTAATTCTAACTATTGCAGAAATAATGTTTCTAAACTCGAATATTGAAATAAAGCGCCTCCCACCAGACTTGAACTGGTGACCAACCGGTTAACAGCCGGTTGCTCTACCACGCTGAGCTAGGGAGGCACTAGATTTTACCTTGGCAAAAGTGATTTAATCTTTCCGACTTGGCTAATTAGAGTAAAATGATTAACTAATTGTTGAATTTTGAAAAGAATTCTTTGATTTCTTTAGAACGACTTTCAACTAAACCTACTATTTCTATATGTTCGTCAGCTGTAGGATCTCTTTTTTGTGAATATTGAAATGCGCTAAGTATAGAACCTACTAACTCTCCAACAAAAAATCCACATAGAAAATCTCCTACATTTTCACAATCCCATATGTCTCCAACAGTTGGTGAGACTCCTGCAGCTTTGTAAGCTTCTAAAGTTTGATCAATAAATTCTGTTGTAGTTTTTACAAACTCAGGATCAATATTCATTAGTTACTTGAAAATTTATTTATCGATACCTTTTTTCTTTTCAAAAACATAGATACCATCTAAGAATACTCTATGATCTTTATTCTTTACTTTGGTTTTTAATTCAATATTTGCTGCTGTCTGAGTAATATCTGTCCAAACTTCTCCAGTAAGTATAACGTCTTCTCCTTTTGGAATAACTTTGGTATTTCCGACTATGACTGTTTTTCTTGGTGCTCTTTCTCCTTGGAAATTTTCGATGATTACATCTTTTCCTTCAACTTTTACTGTGATAGGAAAGTGTGCAAAAACAACTTTCATTTTAATTGTATAACCCGTAATCAATCCTTCGCAAATATTTCTAATCAATGATCTTGCTGCATGTAAAATTGCATAGTCTCTTTTTCTATGTTCAATTGTAGTTAGTAGAACTTTACTATCTGCAATTTCTAATTTAACTGGAATTTTACGGAAACTTTGATGTGTTTTTCCTAATGGACCTACAAATGTTAACATGTGTTTTTTTTGTGTAATTGTAACTCCTTCTGGAATTTCAACTTCATCCTGAAATTTTTCTAATTGCTCAGTAGACATATCCGATTAAAAATCCTCCAATTCCTTTTTCTATTGCTTCATGATGAGACATAACCCCTTGATTTGTAGTTACTAGTAACATTCCTCTATCGTATGAAGGCAAGTATTGTTGTTCCCAGTTATTGTATTCATCATTTTTTACTTTAAATCTTGGTGAAATAGCACCACATTTAGTAATTTTTGCTAACAAGTTAATCTTGAATTTACCACCTCTTTTATCGTCAATATGTTCGAATTCTCCAATATACCCATCTTTTTGAAGTGTTTTTAGAACTTCAACACCTAATTTTGATGTAGGTAAGATAACACAATCTGATTTCCTTCTAGTTTCGTTATTGTAAAGTGTAACGAACAAATTTGCTAAAATATTAGTTGCTGGCATCTATTATCACCGATTTTTCCTGAACCCTAAAGATGTTGCTACTTCTCTAAAACATCGTCTGCATAACATTAAGTCGTATTTTTGAATAACAGCTGTATAATCTCCACATCTCTTACACCATCTGGAACCTCTTCCAAAATCATGTTTTTTTCTACCAGTGGCTTCATAGGATCTATCTTTAGGCATTATTCTATCGTAACTCCATATTCTTTTGTTAGATAATCCTTTGCTTCTTGATTTGTAATTACATGTGCTTTTCCTACACTAGCTTTGTGTTTACTTCTCTTGCGAATTGAATAACCTGGTCTAGTTAATGTAACTGAAATTCCGAGACCTAAAATTCCTATTTGTGGATCATATTTTACATCTGGAATATCAATGTGCTCATTGATTCCAAATGAATAATTTCCAAAATTATCAAATGCTTTACCATTAACAGAATTACCTTTTGCTTCTAACAATCTTTTCAATAATACTACTGCATCATTACCTCTGATTGTAACTGCAACACCAATTGGTTCTCCTTTTCTTACTCCCCATTCTCTTTGGGTTTCTTTTGCATTTCTTGTTGATGGTTTCTTACCTGAAATTTGTTCTAATGCTTTTTTTGCAATATCTATTACATCGCCTGATTTACCAATTCCCATATTCAAAACTACTTTCTCTAATGAGATTTTTTTCATTGGGGATTCTGTTACTTGAGACATATTATCACTTTAATTGAATTACAGGCTCCTCTTTACCTATTGGCATAATAACATCAGCTGGGATTTCGATTTTTCTATCGCCTAAAATTAGAATAACTCTTTTTGGAAGAATGAAAGTTCCTTCTTCAACACTTTCAACTTTACCTATTTGTCCTGCATTAACACCACGTGTGACCAGTCCTTGACATCCTGCTTCAAGTTTTATTATTTCTAAAACTTTTTGATCTGGAATTTGCATAACACATGTGTCCCCAACTTTTCCATTAACTTCTGCAAGTGTTGAACGACCATCGTGAAATCCTGTCTGTGTTTTACCTTTGTTTATTGTTGTTTTAGTTACAATTCTTACTAATTTTTTAGATTTTTCTGCATCTGTAATTTTAATTGGTTTCAAAATTTTTCCTTCTGTTGGTACAAGACGATAGATATCTGAAACATTTTCTAATTCTATAACGTCCATTAATCCAATTGCATGATGTAATGATTTTCTAACAACTCCGTCGATTTTGACTTTACCAGAATAAATTGATGCTTTAGCTTCTCTAAGACTTGAAACTATTTTTAATGTGTCTCTAAGAAATACGGCTGTTGGAATTGCATAATTCTTTTTGTGTGGACCTGGTCTTGTTGTAATTATAAATCGTTTATCTTTTCTTGCAATCCCCCAGAACTGTGGAGCCATTTGTCGTTTGAGTTTCTTACTACCTGCTATACTTACCATTAATTCTCATCTTCCTTTTTTTCGACTTCTTTTTCTACTTTTGTTTCTTTAGTATTTTCTTTAGGAGTCTCTTTTGGTTGTTTTCTAGGATCTTTTCCTTGTAATTTTGCCAATCTCCATTTATCATCTCCATTTAATGATGTAATTACTAGATTTGATGTGTGTATGTAAACGTCAAATTTATCACCTTTAGTTTTTTCTTTCTTAACTCCTTCGATTGCAACACTGGTTTTTTGTGTAGAAATTTTTGAAACTTTACCATCCACTCCTTTGAATTCTCCTCTAAGTATGGTTACGCTGTCTCCTTCTACTACTCTAGCACTTTTTTTACCATATTTTTTTTGTAAGTCTTTTGATAAATTAGCACCCAATTGTTTACTTCTAGTTTGCATAGTAGCTTGGAAAATCATTCGATTGCGCATTTTAGTTGGTTTTACCATCTTATCATACCACCGTTGATGCCAAGTTAGCTACTCTAGGCCATTTTTCTGAGGCTTCTGCGGCTACTGGTCCTTTGATGTCAGTTCCTTTTGTTTCTCCTTCCGGAGTAATTAATACTGCTGCATTATCTTCAAAACAAACTCTAATTCCATTTAATCTTCTAATTGCATATTTTTGTCTAACAATGACTGCACCGTAAACTTGTTTTCTTAATTCTGCTGGTCCTTTTTTGACAACTACATTACAAAAGTCACCTACTGCTGCTGAAGGAAGTCTTGATGCTCTTGTCTTGTGTCTTGGAACATTGATTACTTCTAAAATTTTTGCACCTGAATTATCTGCACATGTGATGTTTGCCCCTACTGGTATTGATCTTGTTACATATGGACGGAACTCTTCGACACCTTTGCCAGCTTGTTTTGCCATTATGCCTTAACCTCAATTACTACATATGAAACAGATTTTGCTATTGGTCTACACTCTGCAGCAACTACTACGTCTCCTTCTTTTACTTCTAAGTTTGATGGTACGTGTGCATGAATTGTACTTGTACTTCTAGCATATCTTTTAAATTTAGTAAAGTAAACAGGTGATTCTTTTTGAATTACTACTGTGTCTTTTGCTTTTGATTTAATGACTTTACCCTCAAATAACTTTCCACGAATTGAAAGGGTTCCATTAAATGGATTTTTTGTATCTCCTTCTTTTGGTTCCTCTTTAGGTGCATTTACTTTGATTCCTATATTTCTAGTCATGCTTTTGCTCCTATTCTTTCAAATGGTCTCTTTACAATTGATGATCCTTTTACTAAGATGCTTTCGCCTTTAATGAAAAATTTCAAATTACTGGTTAATTTTGGAATCATTTTTTTACCTTTTTTTGTATTTATTGTTATCATGGATTTTGTTTCATTGATTACCCTTCCATTTAATCCTACTAATTGTAAATTACTTGATTCTACTACGTGTGTATCTAAACCGATTAACTCATGTCTAACAATTGTATCTCTAGTAATCATTGATTTTTCTCCATTTCATTTAATCTAGTTAACATTCTTGCAATGTTGTGGCGAATTGGTTTTAATTTACCGCTTTCCTTTCTTAATGTTCCTTTAGATGAGTCTACTCTAAGTTTTGCTAATTCTGTTCTACTTTCTTGAATTTTACTTTTAAGATCTTTTTCATTCAAATTGTTAACTGTTTTCATGCTAATTTTGGTCATTTCATTGTTGCCTCATCTTCTTCTAATGTTTCTAAAGTTTTCATTTTTTCTTCTTCAATTGCAATTTGTTCTGATTCTGATTTTGCTTTCTTTTCATCTCCTTCTACTTTAACAACTTCTACTTTGACATCTCCATCAACTTTGACTTCTTCAACTTTTTTAGTTGGTTTTTCTTTAGATTCTTTCTTTTTCTTTTCTTTAATTAGTTCAAATTCTGGAATTACTTTATCTTTATTTGCAATTCTTATTCTGATTCCAATCAATCCCATTGCAGTTTCTACATGTGCAATATCCTCATCAACTATTACATCTGCATGATGTCCTGCTCTAGGTAAAATTCCTGCAACATGTTTTTCAAATGCAGAACGGTCACCTCTAAGTTTTCCTGAAATTGTAATTTGAACTCCCATTGCACCACTTTCCATAATTTGTTTCATTGTCCACATAGTTGCTCGTCTAAATGCTGTTCCTCTTTCCAAATGTGATGCCATTCTGTTACACATTACACTGGATGATAAATCTGGTTTTTCTATTTCATTAACTGAAATTTGAGGATTTTTCAAACCAAAATCTGTTGCTAATTTTTCTGTAAGGTCTCTTATTCCTGAACCTTTTCTTCCAATAACTATACCTGGTCTTGTAACGTGTAATGCTACTCTTGTACCTGTTGGAGTTTTTGATATTTCTGCGTGGGAAAATCCTGCATCTTTAATTGCATTTCTCAAATAATCTTTTAACAACATCATGTTGTAATTGTCTTTGATAACGTTCTTCACTGCTGACATATCTAAATCTCCTGGGCCACCAATTCCACATGTGTTAATACATTATTCTTTGGAGTTGCTCTACCCATTGCTCTTGGAATAAATCTTTTGACGATAACTCCTTTGTGTACTGTAGCATTTACAATTTTTAATCTGTCTAAATCCATTCCTTTGTATTCTGCATTTGATTCTAAATTATCTAAAACTTTGATGAATTCTTTTGCTGTTTTTTGTGGATAACGTCCTGACATTACTCCAGGATCTGCTTTATGTCCAACTTGATTTTTGTATCTTCTAAATGGAACTGCTCTTTTCTGGTTAATTACTGCTAACAAAAAGTCTCTAGCTTTTTCAATAGATAATCCTTTGATTGCAACTGCAACTTCTCTTGCGTGTTTGTGTGACATGTCTTTTTCTCTTACTGATGATCTAACATGTCTAGTTGCATCATAATTTTGGAAAGCGTAATCGAATCTACCCATAATAATCACTTCAATGGTACGTAAAGGCTGGATCTTGATGCTCCTACTCCTGGTGCACCGTGTTGTACCTTCTTGTTTGTTATGACATATTCTCCCAAATATCGGCCAACCATTTCTGTTGTAATATTCACTGGACGAAATTCTTTTCCTGAGAAAACATTTACTGTAACGCCTACCATGTATGGTAGAATAATTAAATCCCTGAGGTGTGTCTTGATAGGATTTTTTAATTTTCCTGCTTTTGCAGCTTTAATTTCTTCAATTAATTTTCTTTTTCCATCTGTAATTCCTCTTGTAAGAGATCTTCTTTGTCTGGAATTGAATAATAAGAATAATTTTTCTAATGAAGTATTATCTAATTCTTCTTTACTTAGTCCTCTATATTGAAATTCTTTAACCAATTTTTTCCTCCAATGTTAATCTACTTCGAGTTTTATCGTCCATATTAGAGCATTCCTATCTTTGTTGCGAGATCTCTAGCTTTTTCAGTGGTTTCAAATTGAACAAATGCTTTTTTACCATAAATTGTTCTTGCTGTGTTTACTTTGATTACTTTTTGTTTGTAAAGTGTATTGACTGCTTCTGCTATTTCTGGTTTTTTTGCAGATAATTCTACAATAAAGCAGATTTTATTTTCATTTTCTATCATGGCAAATGTCTTCTCTGTAATGTATGGTTTGACAATTATTTTCATTGCGGTATCTACATTCATTGTGATTTCACCATTACTTCTAGATGTGTTGATTTAATTTTTGCAATTTCTTCTATTGCTGATTTTGAATATACTGTTAATCTAATTGGATGTGAACCTGGAGCTAAATCTAAAACACTCAAGTCTTTAACGCTTTTTACTTCTACTCCTGGTAGTGCGCCTATTGCTTTAGACACTTCTTTATCCTCTTTAGTAACAAACAAAACACTTTTTCCAACTTTTTTACTTCTGCCCCTTAGTCGAGATTGTCCTGAACGTGATTTTCTAGATTCTAATCTATCTGTATCTTGTGTTAGTTTTAGGGATTCTAAGACTTTGACAATTTCATTTGATTTTGAAATTGATTCAATGTCATCTGAAACGATTATTGGGAATGATTCTATGCCTTCAATTTTGTGACCTCTTGATTCTATTATTGTCTTTGAGGATGTAGCAGCAATTGCAGAACATAATGCTAATTTGTTTTCTTTTTTGTTTAATTTTTTGTAAATTACTTTTCCCACGATTGGTGGATGTGCTTGTCTACCGCCTCTAGTTGAAGCAACTTCTGCACCTTGACCTTGTCTTCCACCGCCTCCGCCTTGAGCTCTTGCAACACGAGATACACCTTGACCTGTTGGTGGATCATTAGAATCTGCAACAACATCTTGACCTGCACTTGGATGTCTTCCTTGTGGTTGGAATTTATGTGATGTAAGATTTATCCATGCTTTGTGAATTAATTCTCTTCTAAATGGTGTTGAGAATATTAATGGTAATTCAATTTCTCCGTCTTTGGTTCCTGTAGTTGTATATGTTGTAATTTTCATTATATTACAACCTCCAAGATATTTGGTTTGTTAACTTTAGCTGGTGCATTTCTAATTTGACTTCTTAATTTGATTAGTCTTCTATACGTTCCTGGAACTGAACCTTTCAAAATTATGAAATCACCTTTTACCAAACCAAAGTGTTTGTATCCTCCATCTGGATTGATTTTTAATTTATCGTTATCTGTATTGCCCATAACTAGAATTCTTTTATCATATTCGACTCTTTGATGAAAACCTGTTTGACCTGCTCTTGGAACTGTGTACATGATACTTTGTGGTGAAATTGGACCTAGTGAACCAACTTCTCTAACTGTCTTTCTTGATTTGTGTTGTTTCTTTTTTACATTCCATCTTCGCATTACACCTTGCCATCCGTGACCTTTTGTTATTGCTGCAACATCTACTGTTGAACCTGTTTCAAAAATTTGATCAATTTTAATTTCTTTTCCTAATACTTCCTTTACATGTGCAAATTGTTTTTCAATATCTCCGCCACTAACCATTGCTTCAAAAATATACGGTTTTTTCATTTCTAGTCCTGCAGCTCTTGGAGACACTGCAACTATTGCAAATATTTCTTTAATTTTCTTTAAACTTTTTTCTGCGTTTTCTAATGCGCCTTCTTTATTTTTAAAAGTCATTTCTTTTGAAATGTATTTTGGAATATCTTCTGAATAAACATCAAACTCTGCATGCAATCCGTCATGATCTTTTGAATAACCTCTAATTCCTAAAATTAAAACTGGTGGAGTAACTAAGACAGTTCCTAAACTAACTAATTGTTTTCCTGCATTAGGAACTTTTTCACGATCATCAATACTTACTACTTGAACACAACCTGCTTTGAATCCACAATGAGCTAAAATTTTTGGTTCTTCTGATGCTGATCTACTTGGCCAAGCTCTAATTCTTGCTTCCATAGTTTTTGCGCGTACTCTACGTGAGTATGCTAAACTACCTCTACGTGGTGAATGTCGTTTTCGAGCTCCCATTGTTAAATCGTCTCTCGAATTCCCTCTATTAAACCCTGTTAGTTGTCGTTAACCAAAATATTTTATCAGGTTAACCATCATGACTAAATTAAGTTATTTTAGAACATCTGAAATCATATTCCAAATAGTTATTCCGCCAATAATTACTCCCATAACTCCTATGCCTATTGCAAATATCAAAAAATTTTTTCTTTCTGCCATATCTAATTGTTATTTTTGAGCATTAATTATTGCTAATGTGCCGAGTAATGCTTCTTCCAAACGTACTGTTTCAGTTGCTTGATTAGGGAAAAAATTCAATGATTTTGAATTTTGAACTTTGTTCATTCTTCCGCCAATAATTTCATGAACTCCTTTTTCTGGAGATCCAAAAACAACTAGTAAATTTTCTTCAGATTTAGTATATTTTTCAAGATGTTCTTTAGTTACTATTTTGCCTTTTCTTGATGTGATTATGATATTTCCTTTCCATTCTGACAAAAGTGAAAATAGGTTTGATCTTTCTTTGACATCATAACCCCAATACGTTTTTGATTCACTATTATCTATTTCTTTAACTGACAATCTTGGATATCCTTCTTTAAATTGAATTGTTACTCGTTTTCCTGTTGGAGTTTTACCATAAAATTGAATTAATTGATTTATTCCTACATCAACAAATTTTTTACCTTTGACAGTTACTATTACTCCTTCCCTGATATCCCCTGCAACAATTTTTTTTGCGTTTGTTGGAGTGTTATGACTTGGAATTCTTAATGGATGTAATACTCCAGCAAACTTAAGATCATTGACTTTTTGAAATAGTCTCCTTCTCAAAAATTGCGGCGTCTCTAAATATCTTAGAATCATTGTCATGAAACTTCCATCTGAACCATTATTGCCTTCGTTATAGACATAGATTGTATCAATTTTAAAAATTGCACATGCTCTGGCTAACACTGAAATTTTTCTAGTTTTATCTATCTTTAGTGATTCATCTTGTAATGAGGATGTGGGAATTGCAACAGATATTTTCAATGTAATTTAATCTCGCAGTAGTTTTAACTAATTAATTTTTTCCGTGTGGATATTTTTCTTTAGCCGTATTTGCATAATTAACGATTTGTTCATCTGACACTAATTCATACAAACCTGTTTCTGTTTTGATATGTGCCATTCTGATATGACTTGTTCCTTCTTTATCTTCACTTGAAAGATAAATTCCAGCAGCTGCTAATGTTGATGCTTCATCTAATGTCAATTCTTCTTTGTATGTTTTTTCTAAAAAGTCTGTAACACTATCAGAACCTGAACCAATAGAAATTGCATCATATGAAATGTAAGTTCCACTTGGGTCTGTAAGATATAGTTGAGGTGTATTGTTTACTACTCCTCCCAAAATTAAAGCAACACCATATGGTCTTACTCCTGCATATTGTGTATATTGTTGACATTGATCAGCTAAATGTTTTGCAATAGTTTCAACTTCTACTTCTTCATCATAAATCATTTTGTTACTTTGAGAAAAGAATCTTGCATTATCTACTTGACTTCTGGCATCTGGAATATATCCTGCTGCAGCCACTCCTACATGATCATCTATTTGAAATATTTTTTGAGCAGTTTCTGAAATTTGCAATTTTCTTGGTTTCTCTTCTACGGCTATGACAATTCCTTCTTTGCATTTTACTCCTACTGCAACTGTTCCTCTTCTTACTGTTTCAATTGCATACTCTACTTGATACAATCTACCGTCAGGTGAAAATACAGTAATTGCTCGATCATAACCTTGTTGTGCAGGAAGCATTTGATCAAAATGCCGTGAAGGATTAATTTAAGTCTAGCCTATTATCTTTAGCGTGAAGTTTGAAATTGAATTTTTTGGACATGAAAATATTAGATCAAATCATAAAAATACAATAGAGATTACAAAAGAATCTCATCTAACTCCACGTGGTGATTGTATAGTAGGTGTTAGTGCCAACTCTTCATGCATTGATTTACCTGAAGAATTAAAAAATAAATTAAAAAATCCTGAAACTACTGTTCAATTTTTGATTAAAGTTGGAGATGATGAATTTTCTTTGAAAGGAAAAGGACATCCAAATTTAACCTTGACTCATAAAGAAGATATTGTTTTACGAAAAAGTGATTTTACATGTCCTAGAACATTATCTGTAAAATGTGATAAAGCCTCTGATTTAGTGCCTAGAGAAATGGTTACTAAATTACAAAATCCAAAAACAAAAGGACTTTTTATTATTACTGTTGATTAGAAAATGTCACAACTTTATAGTCGTGTTTATTTTCAATTTTTATGGGACGTAAAACTAATTTTTTCCTTTTAGTACCGTTAGCGACTTTTGCATCTATAATTTTTGGTTTTGCTATATACAACACATTATGTAAAAATGCAAATATTCCATTAGGATGTTAAAAATTTAATAATTTTTTATTCGTCGTCAGTTTCGTTTGCTTTGTCACGAACTTTTTTCATTATGCAAAACTTTGCAAGGCTTTTCTTTAAATTCATAATTATTTGATGTTTCTTTAGTATTTATTTCTAATTTATTTTGATCTGTGATTTGTTCTTTTTAGAATTTTTTTTGTGCCTGTATTGGATTTCTTTTTTAATTTAACTAAATTGTTATTTTGAATTTTTAAATTTTGATTAATTGTTTCCAATAAAGTAATTACTTGTGGATATTTTGTATCTCCTGCAAGATCTTTTTCAATTATTAAAAGATAATATCTTAATTCTCTTAGAATACGTCTTTTTTTAGATTTTGAAATTACTTGATTTTTTAATTCACTCAAGTTTGCTGATATGTCACATAATTTAATTAATTTTGCATCTAATTCTGACTCTTTGATCTTTATTCCATATTCTTTTTGTCTTTGTTTTTTTGAAATGGTTCTTTTTTTTGTTAACGATAATGTTGAATTGTCATTTGTATCAATAACTAGTTTGGTTTCTGTTAATGATAAAATTAATGTTGAAATTCTTCTACCGAATTTTTCAAACAATTCATCAAAACTTGTGTCAGTGTGTTCCAAAATATCTTGTAACCATCCTGCACAAAGTACTTCCTCATCAATTACTCCTAAGCTTTTGAGCCTATTCACAACATTTTCTAAGTGATTTGAATATGTGACTCCGATTTCATTCAGTTTTCCTCCATGCTTTGTCTTGGCAAATAATTCAGCATTTGTTAGTGAATTCATTTACTTGCACTACACATGATTGAAAAAAAATCTAATGCTGATTTTTTTGATAAATTTTTGTTTTTTGTTTGACAATAATTTGTTGTAAATGTACATTTTGGACACCCTCCCCATTCATCTGATGCTGATTCTTGATCTGTATTTGATTCCTCTTTACAATTACATTCACTAATCAAATCAAAACAGGTTTTCATAACTTTTTCAAAATTTTCATAAATTATTTTGCTACACCCATTATACCCATCTGATGTGTTGTCAAACAAATGAATAATTCCATTTTCATAATATGCATCAATATCATTTGATTCTGATTTTGTCAATATTTTACTTGCATTAACTAAAACATGAGTAATTGTATGTATTTTTGAATCTGATGTGAATGAATTTTTCATATCTCCATTTATTTTAGATATGAATTCAGTTGGTATAGTGATACTCGTACAATAATGTTTTGAACTCCAACTAAAATTATTCCAATTTGATATTGTTTTTCCATCAAATGTTTCAAACTTATCTGATGTATCGTTATAATTTCCTTTTAGATACCCCGTAATTGTTCTATCTATTTTTATCAATCCATAACGTAAAGATAATTTTTTTGCATGTGAATTAACTTCTTTTTTAATTGACTCTTCTTCCTTCACTTGTATTAATGATGTCTTTACAATAGGAATAGTCCTTTTGTGAATTTCATTAGATTTTTCTAAAAATGCATTTGCACCGTTTTCAGTTTTTTCTATTGATTTTACCTGATAATTTTCTTTATTAAAATGATATATTCCATTTTGATGAAGTTGATAATATCCTACAGGTATGTCTCTGGTTCCAATTTTTTTTGAGTTGTGAAAAATTGTGATTTCTCCTGACGCTCCTCTCAGATTAATGCTATTTGCAAAATCAAAAAATTTGGATTTATCTGATTCTAATGCTGCATGTTTTTCCATTCCAATTGATACAGTATGTTTTTCTAAAATTATAGAATTCTCTTTGTTAATTTCAACATGATGATTTTGATTTAGATATGCGGGGATGTTCCGTGCAAAATAATGACATGCTGCATCCTCTGGATCAAAAACACAAATTGCGTATGATTTTTGTCCTTTTCTTCCCGCTCTTCCAATTCTTTGAATAAATGAATCGTACTCATTTTTGAATGCAGAAATTACTACATCCACATTACCGATGTCAATTCCCAGCTCTAATGTAGGCGTGCATGATAAAATATCTAATTCTCCTTCTTTCATTTGAGATTCATACAACTTTCTATCTTTTTGTTCTAAACCGCCACGATGAATTTGTATTCTTATTTTTTCATTCATAGATTCCACGTTTGATGCTAAAAATTCTGCATCATTATGACTATTACTGAATACTAATTGTTTAGATTTTTTTTTATTGCATATTGTTGTGATCATTTCCATAGTTGTTCTTTGACCATATTTTCTTGGCATAATGAAAAATCGATGCATATTTTGTTTTCTTTTTGATCCACTTTTGATATATGAAAAAGATTTTTCAGGTAAATCATACATGTTTGAAAAAAATTCTTTAGGGTTATCTAACGTTGCAGATGCTCCTATAATTTGAAATTTTTTCATATAGTTTTTCATTCTTTTTAACACATGGTAAACATTAGAGCCGTGAAAACTTGTGTATGAATGTGCTTCATCCATTACAATTATTTTTGCATTTTTAAATAACTGATTCCATTTTTTATCTTGTAAAATTAAATGATAGTTAATGAAATCAAAATTTGTTGCTAGAATAATTGATTTCTTATATGACTCTGAAATTATTTTATCTTTGTACTGTGAATTTTGTCCACCATGAATTGAATATGTAGAAATCATATCATTTAATTCGCATTTATCAATTAAATTTGAAATTTTTGAAACTTGATCATCAATTAATGCATTTAATGGATAAACCAATAATACAAAAACACCTTCAATTGGATTATCTAATATTTTTTGCAAAATAGGAATTACGAATGCCTCTGTTTTACCTGAACCTGTAGGTGCAGAAATAATTGAATTATCTCCATTTAAAATTGACCGAATTGATTCATTTTGAAATGGAAGAACTCCTGAAAAACCATATTTTTTTAATCCCTCAATAATTTTTGTTGATAAAACATCTTTGAGATTTTCTACTGGTATTTTTTCTGGTTCTAATGAAAGTAATTTCTCATAATGAATAATTGCTAATGTTTGATTTCTGTGACCTTCTACTAATTCATGAATGATTGGATCATTGCTAATTTCTAATTTTGGTATTTTATTTACGTCAAATAAAATATTTTCAGGTATTGAAATTTTTATTTCTGTTATGATTTTTTTAGGAGTTACTGTCTTTCCAATATTTTTTATTTCATCTGGGAAATAACCTGCTGAACTTTCTGGACCATTACAACTATGTGGCTCATCAGTTCTTGCATCTAATGGAATAAATTTGCCACTATCTGATTTGAATTCTTCATCCCAGTAAATTTCTGCACCGCAACCCTTTGAACATTGTTTTGTTCTTCCTGAATAATTTACTCCGTATGTTGGTTTTCTTGGAATAATTTTTTCAGGATTGCATTTTGGACATATTCCTGGAGCTGCTACATCTTTCAAATTTTTTGAAAGTTTCGTATCGCATGTTGGACAAAACTTCATCTCTCTTGCTTTACTTTATTTTTGTCATAAAAGGATTTTTTAATTATTTCATAAAATAATGAATTGACTACGAGCTATTAGTTTACTTGAATTAAAAAGACAATATTATTTTTGATTTGTTTCTAATCCTATTATGAAAAATCACAAAGAAATGAGATCTCTCAAAATCGAATTGATGAAATCTCTGAATGGATCAAATAATGGATATTTTGGATTATCTTTAGAAACTTTAGTTGATAATTGATAATTTTATGCCTAGATCTTTCCTATATTTTCATTTTTTCAAAATTCTTAAGTTATGATGTTTTAGGAATTTCATGGCAAAATTTAGTATCGAATTACCAATATCTCAGAAACCTACAGATCTTGAATTAAAAAAACTAAAAGAATATTTCAAAGAAATGCCTGTTAATGAAATCATCACTGGTCTTAAATTTGCAAAAAGTAGATGGCATGCAAAAGATACTGGAACTTTAAAAGTTGGAAGAAAAAGTATTGTTCAAAAAGAAGTACATTCTGTTACTACTGAACAAGCTCAATGGAGATTAAAAAATTGGAAAATGATGATTTCAAATTATCGTAGACGTGGATACAGTTATCCTACAATATCCAGAATTAAAAAAATCCTCATCCAGAAAAGTAAAAAAAAATCAAAGTAATTTATTGTAATTATAAAAAAAAATAAAAAGAAAAGGGGTTACCTTATTCTACAGTAATGCTTCCTATCATCCATGGATGTAATTGACAATAGTAATCATATTCACCAGGTGCATCAAAAGTATGCATAAATGATGCGCCACCAGACATAAAGTCACTGTCAAATCCATGTCCTCCAGGATAGTTTTCTCCTATTTGGTCAGAGTCTGGCCAACCAGAAGTTACCATGTGTGGAATTGAACCATCAGAATTAATCCATGTTACAGTATCTCCTACATGTACTGTCAAATGTGCTGGATAGTAGCACATTTCATGTTCTTCACATCCTGGAACTCCAGCACCTGCTGGCATGTCCACAGTGTTTGGAGGTAATTCTTTCATGGGAATTTCTCCATCAACTGCTTGAAGAGAGGCCATTTCAGCTTCTACTTCTTCAATTTCTTCGTGAATTTCATGTAGTACGTGTTCTGCTGAATCGTTTCCTGACTCATAGATGTTAATTTGAATTCCAACATTCTCTATTAGTTCAGATGAGATGTATAGGGAAGTTAAACCCTCATAGGTATCAATTACACCTGTGATAGTTTTATCTGCTGTCATCTTACCTAATTCAAATTTGTGTAGGTATTCATCTAATGCACCAATGAATTCAGGATTAACATTTTGTGGTTCAGCTGATAAGTGAATTGCTTCAACTGCATCTGATCCTGATAGTTTACCAGAATCAATCAATGCAATTTTCTCACCTACTGCTTCAATCAAATCAGATGTGA
>Ga0208407_1000045_pt1 | contig 57353 bp, 50 predicted proteins | sample ETNtaG_9_FD_185775 | JGI IMG/M metagenome (GOLD analysis project Ga0208407, IMG submission 185775) | Marine microbial and viral communities from oxygen minimum zone, Eastern Pacific Ocean - ETNP201406SV69 (SPAdes) (version 2) | ecosystem: Environmental > Aquatic > Marine > Oceanic ...
CGAACAAGGTGTGTTCTTCCTGTCGTCTCTTTTTTCCACCATAATCCGCCACCTGCACCACAACATAATGTGTTACGGCCCGATTCTTCCAGTTCAAAGAATTCATCAGTGGTCGCATTGATGGCTGTCCTAGGCGCATCAACTTCATCGAGCATTCTGGATAAATTGCAAGGATCGTGATAAGTCACTTTTCCATTCGATCCTTTTTTTACTTCAATACGACCTTCTTCGATCAGTTGTGCAATAACTTGTGTATGATGAGAGACATCATAGTTCACTTCTGAGTACTTTGCATATTCTTTTTCCAAATTCAATGCACAATGCGGACAAAGAGTTACTACCTTACTAGCATGTGCTAATTGTTCCATATTATGTTCACGCAACATATTATATGTTAGTTTATCTCCCAAACGATTAGCAGGATCCCCTGAGCAATGTTCATTCTCAAGTACACCATAAGTAATACCGGCAACATCTAAAATATTTGCAAAGTTTTCAACTGATTTGGTGAAATTGGGGTCAAGCTCGTATCGTGCAAAACAGCCTAACCATAAAACATATTCTTTGTCAGTTGTATACGTAGGTAATCTTTCAGCAAGTGGGCTATCGGTACGTCCTTCTGTATTACCTGACTCCTGAAGATTCATAAATAATTTTTGATATTCCTGAGGCACTTTTCCTTCTACCAATACTTCTAAACGCCGAATTTCATCGGATTTTTCTACCTGATTTCCAACAGGACATACTTCTGTACAAGCTTGACAGGTTGTACACTCCCATCCTGCTTCAACGTTAATTTCAGATAAGACATCAACGCTCCCTTTATCTAAAAGAGGCTGACGTAAATCTAAAATAAAATGATTCTTGGGATCCAAAAGACCTCCACCTCTATTTGCAGGACAAACATCGATACATCTTCCACACTCAACACATGAAAAAACATCCAAAGCTTGATTTTTTGTCATCTCAGTTAAATCAGCTAGCATTGCATCTAGTTCATCTTCTGATCCCTCTAGATCAATATTAACTGGTGTATGGTCTGGAAGATCGAATGGTTTGAAGAAAATATTAATCGGAGCCAAAACCAAGTGTAAATGCTTAGAACGTGGAATAAGAAATAAAAAGGCTAATATAATGAGGGAATGTATCCACCAATTAATTCGCCAAACGATAGGACTAAGATCTGTCTCTCCCAAAAGATATGTAATCATGAGTACGGATATAAATAGAGCAACAAAACCTGAAGTGGGAGAAATTTTCCCAAGTGCTTTAGGCCTTGAAACAAAACGTCTATATGTTAAGGATCCAATCCCAATTAGAACAAAAATGGAAAATGGGATTACTATATAACTGTATAATTTGTGCGTTTGGGCATTCATTAACTCATGCCCAAAACCAAGAGCAAAGTGGTCCACTGTAACTAACCCAAAAACAATAAAACCCCAAAAAACCAAGGCGTGCATAAATCCTGGCCAAAATCGACCTTTGATTACTTTTTCATGAAGAAAAACTTCTTTAAATACTCGCCATAGCCTAGCTCCAAAGCGATCTAAGGGAAATGATTGTTTTCCTTTGAACACAATTCGAAGGCGACGCCATACTTCATAGATAAAAGATCCAAAGGTAGTGAGAATACCCAGGCTTAGTATTGTTTTTTCAATAACTGTGAATTCTATTTGCGTCATTATATATTAGTTTATTCTAGTGCTTCTGAGAGTTTTGGCACTATTTCCAAAACATCACCTACCACTCCATAGTCAGCAATTTCAAAAATAGGCGCTTCAGGATCTTTATTGATCGCAACTATATTTTTTGAACCTTTCATACCGACTACATGCTGAATGGCGCCAGATATACCTAGGGCTAGGTACATCTTTGGAGAAACTGATTGGCCAGAACTACCTATTTGGTGCGTGGAGGAAAGCCAACCTGCATCTACAACAGGTCTAGATGAAGCTAATTCTCCACCAATTGCTTTCGCTAAATCTTTCGCCATGGGAACATTTTCTTCCTTGCCAATACCTCGACCAACTGAAACAATGATTTCAGCTGACGTAAGGTCCACACCGCCAGATTCTTCTTGGAAAGGATCTTCCGACTGAGTTTTAATCATGGATGAATCTAAATTAATATTGACATCCCGAACAGAAGCTGACCCCGATGCCGCATTATCTGAAGAATATGCTGCAGATTGAAAACTAATTAATAATGGACCCTCATCCATTGCAATCATATCGGAATATAATTTGGCATTAAACATTTGCTTTGTAAAAACAGTCTCTTCCTCATCACTATTCATCAACACATTATCTACAAGGAAGGGCTTCATCAATTTTGCGCTAATCTTGGGTACATAATCACGTACTTGATATGTGTGACCAAAAAATACATACTTAGGACTTTCCTTTTCCACGACTTGCTTTACTGCCTCAGCATATCCATCACTAGAATAACTTGATAGAAGGTCATGCTGTAATTTCAAAACTTCACCTATATCATAATTAGAGACTTGGGTGGCTAACTCATCTGCATTGGAACCCATTACCAATGCAGCAATGGAAAATCCACGACCTTTCGCCATCGTTTGAGCTGCGGTTATGGACTCTAATCCCATCCGATGAACTTTGCCATTATTCTCTTCGATAACGATTAGTATATCCATCTAAATCACCTTGATTTCATTTCGAAAAACTTCGACTAATTTATTTACGATCTCGTCAACTGAACCGTCTATCATGACTGTTTGTTTATCACTTTGAGGGACATAAACTTTTTTTGCAGATTGTTTTACATCATGACTGCCAGGAGTAACAATATTAATTTCTTTTTTCTTTGCTCCCATAATTCCCTTCAAGGATGGATAGCGGGGAGTATTTAGTCCTGATTGTATTGTAATGCTTGCAGGCAATGCCATTGAAACCCATTGGAAAAAACCGGCTTCTAATTCTCTTTTTACTTTTATTATACCTTCAGATAATTCAGTTGCCATTGCTAATGATGCGGTCGACATTCCAAGCATCTCGCCAATAATTATTCCAGTTTGTCCCATTCCTAGATCATCGGATTGCAGTCCAGAGAAAATAAGATCAAAATTTTCATCTCTGATCGCATCAGCAAATAAGGTTGCTAAACTCAACGGGTCAGCTACACCATCTGAATTCATTTGGATATGGATAGCACGATCTGCTCCTTTAGCTAATCCTTCTCTAATCACTTTTTGGACACGATCTGGACCTAAGCTAATCACAACTACTTCCCCATCACCATTTTCTTCCTTGATCTGCAGTGCCTCCTCCAATGCGTAATTATCACATTCATTCATCACATAGGATATGCCATTTTCGTCTAGCCAGGATTGATTACTATTTAAAGGGAGTGGAGAGTCTGACCCAGGAACTTGTTTAACTAATACTGCGATTTTCATTTTATTAAGAATCTATTAATTTTAATTATTAATGAATTTGGGAAAGTCTTTATTTATGTTTTATTAATGAAATAACAAAAAAAATTTATAAATATCCGGTATCAATTCAAATCAATTGCCATAATTAGATATAATAAATAATTATTTGTATAATTTCATGTCATTGATGTACCTTTGTCACCTACAGAGATTTATTTCTAATAAAATTATAAGTAATAACGAACGATAACACTTAACTCGAGGAGTTTATGATGAAAAGAAATTTAACAAAATACCTATCATTGTTTATGGGTGGTATTTTACTTTTTTCCGCTTGTGAAGAAGATAAAGTTGTAAATCTGGGCGATGCCGTTGGCACGTGGGATTTAGTAGGATTAACTGGTACGTATGAGCGTAAAATAATCACTAAAGATGGTGTTGCTAATTCTGCTGATGTATATAAATTAATTGCGAATTGGGTGGACGCTGCTGGCTTTGCAGCTGCTGCTGGAGTTGACGCAGCCTTTGTTAAAGCTGCAACCAGCCAGAATCTCACGGGCGCATACCCAAATGGAGGCCTTTCAGCTGGTATGGATGCCCCTGGTTTTCCTAGAAAAGCTGTATTTAATGCTGCTCAACTTGCAGCCACTGGTATTCAAATGACAGTTGATCTTCTTGATAGTAAATCCAAAGATACGCCTGGCACTTACACTGTTAAAGGAACCTATCCTTCTTTGCGTTTGAATCCAGAAAGATGTAATACTTACTTAATGCTTCCACCTCCTCAGATTAATGATACTGGAGACTGGACCGTGAATTATGATACAGGTGTATTTACACTTTCACCTGTAGTTGATATTGATCAGGTTTTACCACCATTTCCCGATGGAAAATTCAAAGTGAACAGAGAGGTTGATCCTGCGACATTTAACCTTGATTTTTTAGATCGTGATGGTCATGATGCATTATATTCAGAAGTTCAAAATTCTTGGAATGAAGCTGATGACAGAGTTATAAGTGGACTTGACGGACTTCCAGTAAATGCAGCAGGCGGCTGGGACCCCGCTGCAGAAACAGACCCTAGCTCTGAAGCTTATATAATGCAAGCAGCACTAGCACCTTGGGGTAGTTATCTAACTTGGTATGCACTAAATGTATTAGGTGAACTGGCAGCTAAAGTCCAAGATGTTAAGAACCCTTTAACAGATTTAAATGCTGATACAAAAATTGACGCAGTAGATTTACTTATGTATATGATTGCTGACGTACAAGCTCAAGGTGGCGGGAAAACAGGTTTTGGAGTTCCTTATTCACTTCTTGTTGACCTTTCAGACGCAGCTAATGGTAATGTTGGTTTTGCAAATGATAGTGGAAGTGATTTTGCGCTTACTGGTTTAGCAACTGGCGCTGGTGGAAAATTAAAATATAGAATTGATAAGGGTGTATGTATGCCTGTTAATGAAACTATCAAATTCGAATCACTTTGGAATGAAAAAGTAGAATAATTATTTACACTTCATAAAGTGTATCGTTCAAAGTAGAATAGGGACAGTTAATAGCTGTCCCTATTTTTCTTATTATGAGTATCATAAAAAAAATTCATTTAATTATTTTTCTCTCCTGTTCTTTTTTGTTTTCACAAAACATTAACCTAACAGGTCAAATCACCGATTCTGAAAACGGTGAACCCCTTATTGGAGCAAATGTTATTATTGATGGAAATGGAGTGAATACCGGCGCAGCTACTGATTACAATGGTGATTACCGTATTGAAGATATACCTGCTGGTTCTTACAAAATAAAAATTTCTTATATCGGATATAGTGATTTTACCTCTGATATAAATATTTCATCAGATGCATCTACTTTTGATGCAAAGCTAAGTATTTCTGCTATTCAGTTAGATGAATACATAGTAACAGCAAGTCGTGGAAGACGCGAAAAAATCACTGATGCCCCTGCAGCTATTTCTGTAATCTCTGAACTTAAGATCCGAAATGCAAGTAATCCAAACTTAGGAGACTATTTCAAGAATGTTAAAGGGGTTGATTTTACTGCATCTGGCCTTGATAGCTATAATCTAAGCGCTCGAGGTTTTAATTCAAGTTTTAGTAGCCGACTACTTACACTAACTGATGGCAGAATGGCTAATGTCCCTTCCTTACGTTTAATTGCCTATAATGTCATCCCATTAACATCTGACGATGTAAGGCAAATTGAAGTAGTTTTAGGCCCTTCCTCTGCACTTTATGGACCAAATGCTCATGCAGGTGTTGTAAATATCATTTCTAAACGACCTAACGAGTCTAAAGGGACGGTAGTTGGATTAACAGGTGGAACGAGAAATTTTGCAAAAGCTCAAGTTCGCCATGCTGGCACTATTGGAAACATTGGTTACAAAATGTCCTTTGTTCAATTTAATGCCGATGACTGGGAGTACATCGAAGATAATGAAAAGAAAGCACATTATAAGCAATGGTTGAATGAGGGTCTGGATGGGGAAGATTTAGATGATTATTTTGAAGATGGTCTTGCTTGGTGGGATGGTTGGGACATCAAAGTAGATCGTGATGGAGATGGCATTGTTGATACGACATATTTTGCTAAAGATAATAAGGTCAATGATAGGGATAATGATGGGCTTGATGATATTCCTCATTTTAAAATAAATAATACACGATTTGATATTAGAACAGACTATAATTTTTCACCTGATCATTTTATAAGTTTGAATTATGGATTTGCGCAAGCAACAAATATTAATATTACGGGTATTGGTCGGTATCTTGCTGATGATTGGGTCTATCAATTCTTTCAAGGAAGATGGGTATATAAAAACTGGTTTGCACAGGCTTACTTGAATACTTCTATGTCTGGTGATACTAGAAATATGCGAACAGGTGGCATTGTAACTGACCATTCTAAATTTTTTCACTTCCAGTTCCAGAATAATTTGGATTTCAATTTCCTAGATACAAAACTGATATGGGGAGGAGACTACCAGCGAACTATGCCCAAAACATTTGGTACTATTCTTCCTGATGGCAAACCGGGTCGCAATCCAATCAGTTTTGATGAAGATGGTATTGATAATGATGGAGATGGTGAAATTGATGAATGGGATGAGTTAATCGTAACCAACGAATTTGGTCTTTATGCACAAACCCAATCTAAATTGAATGAACAATTTCAATTAATCCTTTCGGGACGCATTGATCTTCATAGTGGTCAACAAAAAGATGGGGGATTTAAATTTTTAGAAGACCCATTATCAGGCGAGACCATGGAATACTTTCCACAAATCTCACCCAAGGTAGGGTTATTATACAAACCAAATGAAAAACAAACATTTCGTTTAACTGCCGCACGAGCTTTTAATACACCATCATCGCAAGGATTATATCTGGATGTACTGGCAGCTCAATATTCCGTATTCCCAGTTGTGGCACGTGGAAATGCAGATGGTTATAATTATACAAGAGATGCGTCAGGCGAACTCATGATGTTTGATGTCCGCGCTGGTTCTACATCTGAATTTAGATGGGCAAATATGCCAGAAGGTTCCGCGCTGTATATCCCTGGCATTTTAGGTAGGTCAGGACAATTTGTGAATGGAGAAGATTATACAAAGATTGAACCAGTTCGATCTGAAGAAATTTGGACTTATGAATTTGGGTATGCAGGTTTCATTGGACAAAAGATGCGTGCTTCATTTGATCTCTACTATAGCTCCTACAGTGATTTTGTCAGTGACCTCACCTGGGTGACCCCTGTGGTAATAGATACATCAGATGGGTTCTATACAGTCGAAAACCCTGATCCCGCGATATTAGGCTTCCTACCAACTGCTGAGCACAGTGGTATCCGAGATGGTGGGGATGGTATACCTGGGTATTATTATATTGAATATGGATCATCTGATTGGAATTCTTTGATCCCTGCTGGATGGTGGTCACAACCTGTTGAACAGCGAAATGGCACAAAGTTAGAGGTTGCATATGGTGACACATTAGGAGCTTGGTGGACTGATGATCTTACTGATTTTGATAATCCTGTAAACCTCATGTTAACTAATATTAATTATGGCCGAGTCAATTTGTGGGGGATGGATGCCAGTTTGTATGCATTTATTACACCTAAAATCACTGCAGATGTAAATTTTTCATTATTAGGAAAAAATAGATTTTGGAATTTTTTAACTCGATCTTATGATCCCGTTAATGCACCCAAATACAAAGTTAATGCAAAGTTAGCATATAATTCTGATAAAGGATTTCATGGGAATACAGGATTTAGGTATATCCCTGAATTTGAATGGGCGGCCGGCGTACATTTTGGAGTTATTGATGAATATTTAGTGTTTGATACCATGGTTGGATATCGATTTGCTGAGAAATATGACCTATTGCTAAATATTAACAATATAAATGATGATGTGCACCGTGAAATTATTGGTGGACCAAAGCTTGGCCGACACATCACTTTAAAATTAAACGCTAGATTTTAGTAAAGATATCACAAGGAGGAAGGTCATCAATATTTTTTGAAATTATTTGGCTTGCAAATGATCCATCTTGGTTTTCTACAATAGTAAATGCTTGAAATGAAGAATCCATTAATTGTGATTAATTATTTATTTAGGCAAAGTTCCCATATGTTTACAAATAATCTTTAGCATAATTTCATCCGTTCCACCTCCAATAGAGTTCAGTCTGCCATCTCTATATACTTTTGATATATAATTTTCCCAAGTAAAACCCATACCGCCCCAAAACTGTAAACATACGTCAGAAACTTCGCGGATTAGCCGACCACTTTTTAATTTAGCCATAGAAGCAAGATATGTTACATCATTACCATTAATAAGGTCTTCACATGCCCGGTAAACCAATGAACGTAATGCTTCTATCTCTGTTTGTAATTCGGCTAATCGAAAATGAATAGATTGATTAAAAATTATCGGTTTATCAAAAGCTTGTCTTTCTTTACAATATTCAATTGTTTTGGAAACGCATTGATCAAGCATGACTAAACAACTAACCGACATAAATATTCTTTCTTCTTGAAATTGCTGCATTTGAAGCTTAAACCCTTCACCTTCAGGCCCAATCCGATATCGCTGCGGAATACGCACATCCTCAAAATAAACTGGGGCCGTATCCGAAGTAAGTTGCCCTAACTTATCTATCTTATCTCCAATACTAACTCCTTTAAGATTTGAAGGAATAATCACTAAAGATTTATTGTTATGCGGACCATTATCATTACTTGTATTTACTAAGGTGCAAAAATAATCTGCTTGGGTAGCATTCGTGATCCACATTTTATCGCCATTAACTATATAATCATCACCATCTTTTCGGGCACTTGTTTTCAATGCCGCAACATCTGAGCCTCCCCCCGCTTCACTAACTGCAACAGCAGAAACAAAATCACCACTTACGCTAGGCTTTAAAAATTCTTTTTTTATCTCAGCACTGCCATATCGATCTAGGGCAGGTGTAGCCATGTCAGTTTGTACACCTATTGCTGTAATCACACCTAAATCAGCTGCATACCCAAGTGCCTCTGCAAATACCATTCCAAAACTATAATCTAAATCCATTCCACCGACTTCAGAGCTTTTGGTAATTCCTAATAAATCTAAATCTCCCATCTTTTTAAATAATTCATGAGCAGGAAATACCTTATTTCTTTCCCATTCATCTGCAAAAGGTTTTATTTCATTTTCTGAGAAATTTTTGACTGTTTCCGATAATGATTGATGTTCTTCTGTAAATTTCATACTAATCCTCTATTTCCCAAAATGGTTTTCTTTTTTCAAAAAAAGATGCAAATCCATCACGACCTTCCTCGTGAATTATACAACTTGCAAAATATTCTGCAGCGCGTTTTGAGTTGTCTATATAATTATCAGAGATAATTTCTTTAGTTTTAGCTATGGCGTTAGGTCCACATTTTTTTACTTGATCTTTGATATCCAATAGATATTCAATTAATTGTTTTTCTGAATTAACAATATGATCAGCCATCCCAATTTTAAAAGCTTCTTTGCCATCTATATGGCTTCCTAATAGCATCATTTTCCTAGCTTGTATAAATCCCAAACGATTTAATACGTAAGGTGCTATCTGAGCAGGGGTCAATCCTATGCGAGTTTCAGTCAAAGCAAATTTTGCATCTGTGAAAGAAACCAAGAAATCACAAGCACAGATAATTCCAAAAGCGCCTGCCATTGCTGCTCCCTCAACAGCAGCAACAGTTATTTGGGGAGTTTTACTTATCATTCTAAATAGATCACCTAATTCCATACTCATTTTATATGACTTTGAATAAGATTGATCAGCATCAGATACAATTGTCTTTATTTCATTTAAATCAATTCCTGAACAAAATATTCCACTTTTCCCTCGAAAAATAATACCGCGAACACTTCTATCATCACTAACTGCTACTAAACTATTCTTTATATCTATGACTAAATCACTAGAAAGAGCATTCCTTGTTTCTGGACGATTAAACCAAATAGTTAACCAACCATCTTTTAATTCAAGTATAGAATCTTTCGTTTTAGGTAATTGTGCCATAAAAACTCCTAGTTATGATGGATTACATGCGAGCAACGCCAAAGCTATTTGGCTTTAATTTTCTTTCTTTAGCTTCAGAACATGTTTTTAAAGTAAAACTAAGAACTTTTCGCGTATCACGTGGATCAATAACTCCCTGATCAAGTAATAGGCCAGAAACATAAAATATATCTGATTGTTTATCAAAATCATTAATCATTTGCAGCTCTTTTTGTTCTAATTGTTCTTCATCTAATTCTTCATTTCTTTTCTTAGCTGATGATTCAAAGACTTGTCTCATAGTTGAAGCTGCCTGGTTACCACCCATCACACCAATTTTTGCATTGGGCCACGAAAAGAGGAAATCAGGGTCATATCCGAGTCCACACATACCGTAATTTGCTGCTCCAAAACTTGCGCCAATATAAAATGTTATTTTTGGAACACGTACATTTGAAACTGATTGTATCATTTTTGCCCCATGTTTAATCATACCTGCTTGTTCAAATTTTTTACCAACCATATAACCTGTTACATTATTTAAAAAAACTAATGGGGTATCTATCTGATCACACAGTTGAATAAACTGTGTTGCTTTGTTTGCACCTTGAGTATCTATTGGGCCATTATTTGCAATAATACCGCATTGTTGTCCTTCGATTTGTGCTTGAATACAAATCATAGTTGGCCCAAAATTGGGCTTTATCTCCATAAAATCTGAGCCATCAACAAGCCTCGCGATGACTTCTCGAACATCATATACTCGTTTATAATCAGATGGTACAATTCCAAAAATTTCATCAATACTATATATTGGTTCATTATTTTTTTTATTAGACTTATTCTGATATTTTTTTTGCCAGTTAAAACGTGCAACAAGATCGCGTGCTATATTTACGGCTCCAAGGTCATCATCCGCTAAGTATTCCACTAAACCAGTAATAACTGAATGCATTTTGACACCCCCTAATTCTTCATTGGACGCATCTTCACCCGTAGCAGCTTTTAACAATGCAGAACCCGCTAAAGCAGCCATACCATTATTTTTTACACCAATAACATAATCACTCATACCAGACTGATATGCTCCTCCCGCTGTAGAGAGTCCATGCAAAACAGCAACAGTAGGTATGCCTAAGGCACTTAAACGCGCCTTCTTGTAAAAAAAAGCACCAAAATTTGACCAAAGTTTGACTTTATAATTAAGGAGATTAATTCCAGCACTCTCAACAAGGTGAATAAAGGGCAACTTTTGTTTAATGGCAATATTAATGCATCCCAATGCCTTTTCAATTGTTTTGTCACTTGATGCCCCAGCACTGATACCACTATCATCAACTAAGATCATACACCGAACCCCGCTAATAAAACCAATGCATGCTAGGATATTTCCACCAGGAATACTTGTATCCGGATCTGGATCATCCACTAGATAATTTGCCATGTTATATAAATCTAATAATTCAGATTCAGGATCGATCAAAGCATCAAGCCTTTGCCTAGGGGTCAATTGTCCACGTTCCTGAAATCTTGATTTTTTTTCATCGGATTTAGTTTTAGCTCGATCCAATATATTTTTTCTTTCTTTAACAAGCATCGACATATCATCATTATTTTGAGTGAATTTATCCGATTCCAAATTCACTTTTGATTTATAAACTGGCATAATATTTCCTATGAATTTATTTTTATCATTAGTTTTATTAATTAATCCAACTGGTCTATAAGTTTCTTATTAACTGGGATTGGAATCTCCAATAATTGTTGAGCATAGGCCTTCCCCTGGGGATCAATCCTCAAACTAGACATACCACCACCACCTAATGAATGTTTAAGTAAAATATTTAATCCGTGAATTCCAGGGACATCCCAAATATAAATTTCTCCTTTTAGCAAATGAGAAAAATATTTATTAATAATATTTAATTTTAAACCATTTCGTACATAGGGTAAATAATCAGCTTTTCTAGCAATAACTCCAATATTAGCATGATCACCCTTATCTCCACTCCTAGCATACGCTAGTTTAAAAAGAGGAACACTAGTATTTGTTTCTAGTTCTTCATAGATCATTTTATTATCTTTCTCTTCACACTGAAACACGCCATCTAATGGAATATCAACAGAATATTTCTTACCATGACAGTCTATTTCAATAGAAAAATTGGACTTGGGAATTAAGTATGAATGTAAACGAATTGATTTAGATACCGAAGGTCTTCCACCTAAATAATTCATTACCCCTGAGGCCATTCCAGTTGCAGCTTGAGCTACTTCTTTTGATAAAATTATTAGAGCTTCTTTCTTTTCATGTGTTGCCATAAGTCTTAAAACAACTTCGCGAGAATTTTTATTATATTTATCTGGGCCATAAATAGAATCTGTACCTAAAGTAGATAAAGAATGTTGCCTAATTTTTTCAAAATTTTTATTAAAAAGAATTCGATTAGTCTTATTAATAATTGCTTCACTTATTATTTTTGATTTTTTGTATGCATTTTTCCCACCTATAACTAAAGTAGCTACAATACTATATCCATCCATATAAGTTGCAGAAACTTTGTACGTAGAAGTAGGTGGTAGACCTTTCGCTCCAGAGACAAATACTTTATTTTTACCTATATCTTTAATTTTTACATCAGAAAAATTGCAAACAACATCTGGTAATATATAAGATTTAGGGTCACCAATTTCATATAAAAATTGTTCTGCTACTGTTCCAAAACTAACTAAGCCACCAGTATCTTTTGGTTTTGAAACAATAAAATCTCCATTTGATCTAACTTCAACAATAGGAAAACCCATATTATCAAATCCGTCAATCAAATGCCAGTCAGTAAAATTTCCACCAGTACATTGAGCACCACATTCAATAATATGCCCAGCAAGACTTCCACTCGCTAAAAGATCATAGTCATTTTTTTTCCAATTATACTCATACATTAAAGATCCCAGTACTAAAGCACTATCTACACATCTTCCAGTAATAATTATATCAGGAGCTTCTTTCAAAGCTTCCTTTATTGGTATTGCTCCTAAATATGCATTCATACTTAAAATATTTTTAGGTAATGGAGAACCTGTTTCAAAATCTAATATCTCTTTTTTTATAAACTCATCTTGACGGTCAATTATATTGTCTCCATGAATTAATGCAATATTTAGATTTATATTTTCTTTTTCAGCTTCTTTAATAAGTGCATCTCTACATGATTCAAGATTAATTCCACCTGCATTGCTAATAACTTTGATTCCTTTTTTCTTTATTTCAGGTAAAAGTGGTGCAAGCTGATTAACAAAGTCTGTTGCATAACCTAAATTATCATTTTTCATTTTAGCTCCAGCTAAAATAGACATCGTAACTTCAGCAAGAAAATCAAATACTAAATAATCTAAATTTCCAGCATGAACAAGTTGCTCTGCTGCAGTTGAAGTATCTCCCCAAAAAGCAGATGCACATCCTATTCTGATTTTTTTATCATTATCCATTATAAATCACTATTAATGATCGCTTGACCAATTATCTTTTTATCACCTTGTAAATCTTCCACTTTTAAACTGATAGTTACAACCTCCTTGCCATCAATTGAGTCCTTTTCTAATACTTTTCCAGTGCAAATGACTTGTTGATTTAAATGTGTCATATTTGAGAATTGAACGGTAAAATTTTTAATGCTTGATTGTGGTATGAAATTGGTTAATAATCGCCCTAAATAAGACATAATTAGCATTCCATGAGCAATTACATTGGGAAGACCTGATTTTTTTGCAAAATTCTGATTAATATGTATTGGATTTTGATCTCCAGAAGCATTCGCATATAATACGAGGTCATCTTGATTAATAGGCCTTAATGTAAGTGGAGGTAATTGATCACCGATTTCAGCAATACTATAATCCCAATCAGACATTCTATCTTACCACCAATGTTGTCTTCGACTTAGCCACAATTACTTTATCTTGATTAGTATAAGTCGATCGAAACACAAGGAATTGTAGTCTCCCTCCTCTTTTATCAAAAAGATCAGATAACTTGCTTTCCATTTTAATTCTATCACCTGCGCATACTGGCAAAAAGTATGTATACTCTTGGTTCGCATGGAGGAATTGGCCCAATTCAATGTTTAAATCCTTTAGGTATTTATATGGGTCTTCCTGCTCATAGCTAACAGTAGTTAAAAATGTTAATGGCGCAAGCAATGATGGATAGCCTTCTTTCCTCGCACTTTCGATAAGAAAATGAATTGGGTTTGTTTCCCCGATAGCTTTAGCAAAAAGTCTAATCTTCTCTTCTGTCACTTCAGAATAAAACGGAGGGTATGTTTTTCCAATAAGGGATCTATCAATCATATAATTATTATTATTTTAAAAAGTCTCACCTTTTTCAGACATTTGATTTAATATTTTTGGAGGAGTAAATCTCTCACCATATTTATCTGCCAATTCCTGGGAACGATTTCTAAAGTTTATTAAACCATAATCATTTGCAAATTGTAATGTTCCACCTTTTAAAGAAGGGAATCCCCAACCAAGAACACTTCCAACATTTGCATCTTTCACAGATGTAATCACATTTTCTTCATAACACCGAATACTTTCTATAACCTGGGAAAAGTAAAATCGATCAATCATTTCTTCTTCCGATAATTGATTTTCTGAAAGAGGGAAATATTTTTTTAGGTCTGGCCATAAGAATTTTTTATTATTTTTTGGATATTCATAAAAGCCACCACCACCTGAACGGCCTGTTCGTTTAACTTTTCTAATCATCAAATCTATAACTTGACCCCATGGGTCTGAAGATAATTCTTTACCTTCAGCTTTTAATTCGTTCCGCATTTCACCTCTGATATGTTCTACCAGTTCAATGCTAATTTCATCAATTACTGCTAATGGACCAATAGGGAAACCAGCTTTTTTGCCTGCTGCTTCAATTCTTTCAGCAGAATTTCCTTCTACAAGGAGTGCCATACCCTCTGCGGTGTAACGTTCAAAAACTCGCGTAGTATAAAATCCGCTACTATCATTTACTATAATAGGCACTTTATTAATCTGTCTTACAAACTCAACTGCTTTATTTAGAGTCGAGGAATTAGTTTTTTTACCTTTGATAATCTCAACTAGTTTCATCTTATGTACAGGTGAAAAAAAATGAATCCCGATAAATTTCTCAGGTTGTATTGATTTTTCAGCTAGTCTTGTAATAAGAATTGTTGATGTGTTTGAAGCAAATATACCATCAGGTTTCAAAAACTGCTCAGCTCTAGCTATTACTTCAGCCTTTAAATCACGATTTTCATATACAGCTTCAATAATTAAATCACATCCGGACATTAGAGTGTAATCATCTGTTGCATTTATCTTCGCAAGTGTTTTAACCATCCTTTGTTCAGTTATAAATCCATCCTTTAGACTTTCATTAAGTATTACTTTGATTCTCGCCAAACCACTATCTACCTGTTTTTGAGAGATATCTGTCATAACAACATCAATCCCTGAAAGTGCACTTACATAGGCAATCCCATGTCCCATAAGCCCTGAGCCTAGAATACCAATTTTTAGATTATTAGTAGTTTTAGAATGTGATAATTTATGTGACATTGTTTAGATATTATTTTTTGATATAAGAATTACCATTATTTATGAAAATAATTAATGCTGAAATCTATGAATAGATATCTATTATTATTTATATTTGAATATGAGTTCTCTTGTTTCAATGATTCTATAAATAAAGGGTGATTTTGCAGTCAAAACTAATTCAATATATTACTGATCTCGTTGCTATTAATTCTGTAAATCCAGATCTCTCAACAGAGGGTCAAGGAGAACGGGAGATTGCACAATACGTTCATGAGCATTTTCAAAGACTTGGGATTGATACTAAAATTGATACAGTTCAAGGCGACCGGTGCAATACTACAGCTTTATTAAATGGAGAAGACTCAAATCAAATCTTATTAATGAATGGACACCTTGATACTGTTGGAATTGAAGGTATGGATGATCCATTTACTATTCGAAAAGATGGCGACCGTTTATATGGTAGGGGCACTTATGATATGCTGGCCGGATGTGCTGTTCAAATGTGTTTGGCTGATTATTTTACAGATCAACCCTGTCCTATATCATTAGCATTTACTTTTGTTTGCGATGAAGAGAACAAAAGTATGGGTATGGAACATTTAGTTAAGAATTTTTTACCCTCACTATCATCAAAACCTTTTCTAGGTATTTTTATGGAGCCTACAGAAGAGAAGGTTGGCATTAGCCATAAAGGATATAATTGGTATGAATTGAGAATAAAAGGATTAGCAGCTCATGGAAGTCGTCCTGAACAAGGAATAAATGCCATTTTTCCATTGCAATATGCTTTGGAAACACTTGATGATATCAATAAAAAATTATCCAAAAAGGAACCCCACCCTTACTTGGGATATGCAACCCTTCACCCTGGTTTAATTAATGGAGGGACTGCTCAAAGCGTTATTGCTGCAGAAGCAACTTTGGATTGGGAACGCCGAACACTACCAGGAGAAACACAAAAAGAATTAGATCAAGAGTTAAAACAAGTAGTTGAAGCTGTAGAGAGCGCAACTGGAGATCATCAAGTTTTCGCTAAACAAGTATATAGTCGTCCACCAAATCAATCAGGAGAAGATTCTTTGATTAGAATGTTACAAGAGGCGACAGGAAATAAATCATACAGTGGAATGTCATACTGGGCTGATTCAGCACTAGCAGCACAAGCAGGAATCCCTTCCGTTCTTTTCGGCCCTGCTGGACACGGAGCGCATGCAATCGATGAGTGGGTAAGTGAATCCAGTATGATAAATTGCTATAAATCTTTAAGAAATTTTATTTCAAACTTCTAAATTACGATTTCATAATTTTCCCAATTAATTCTTTCATCAATTTGGCTCCGGTAATAGCTGTTATATCGTTAATATCTTTATCTGGATTATACTCAACAATATCACCACCGATCACTTGCCCCTTTAAAGAATGAATAATTTTAATAATATTTCTAGTTGATAAGCCTCCAGGTTCAGGGTGTGATACTCCTGGAGCATACGCAGGGTCAAGCCCATCCAAATCTAAAGAAATATATACTGGGCCGGTAAATTGAAGTACTAAATCACTATCAAAATCTTTCATTTCAATAACTTCAACTCCAAATCTATTCACTTGATCTATTTGATGGTCATTCAATGTACGGATTCCAATCTGCACTAATCGTTTTACTAAATTATTTTCCATTATTCGAGCAAACGGTGAAGCATGAGAAAAAGGATTGTTATCAAAGTCATCATATAAGTCAGGATGAGCGTCAAAATGAAGAATATTTAAAGAATCATATTTTGTTGAGAAAGCTTCAATAATAGGAAATGTAATTGAGTGATCTCCACCAATTGATAGGACATGATTACTTTTTTCTAGTTCTTCTTTAACTGTGGTACGAATTTTTTCAATGGCCAATTTCCCATATGGAAGTTCAAGATTATCTAATATTTTAATTTTTTCAGTATTTCTGCAATTAAACCCATTTTCAGAATAAGCATTTGACGAATCTGAGTAAAATGCTTCCATGATTTTTTGAGGTGCTTTGGCAGAACCTTTTAAGAAAGATGAATTCTCATCAAATGGGATACCTAATATTGAGAGCATATTTATTATTCTATTATTTAGTTTGATTTATAAAAAAATTAATGCTGAAATCTATGAATAGATATCTATTATTATTTATATTTGAATATGAGTTCTCTTGTCTCAATCATTCTTGGAAATATACTATTTTTCGTTGGCACGATTGTACTTCTTTGGTCTATTAAGCGTATGATCGAACGAAGAAAGTAAAAGTACCCCCATGTACAAGCTAATATTACCCCCTAAAAAAGAAGCAGGACCGCTGGAATCCTGGGAGCGGGGGAACAACCAGTCTTCTTTAATAACGGTCCCACTAAAATCTTATAAAAACTTATCTCTTCATTTATCCTTGGTCAAGTATTATTTATTTTACAATAATATCGATTAAATATATGCTTGAAAACTTAATAAATATTGATAAATCTATTTTTCGTTTTTTTAATTCGACTACTGCAAATCCATTTTTTGACATTATAATGCCAATTATTACCAATCAAAACATTTGGGCAATACCTATCCTTATTTTGATAGGTTACCTTGCAATAAAAGGTGGTCGAAAAGGACAAATAACATCAGTAATATTGATAATCGCTGTTTCTTTAGCAGATTATTCATCCGCTCAAGTTTTAAAACCATTTTTTGCTCGCCTAAGACCAAGCCATGAAATGTTAGAAGGAATAAGAGTTCTTATGGGTAAAGGTGGTAAATATGGATTCGTTTCTTCCCATGCAGCTAATATTTATTCAGCAGCCGTTGTATTAGGTTATTTCTATCCAAAAAATAAAAAGATATTTTTCACTATTGCTGCACTAGTAGCTTTTAGTCGCGTTTATGTTGGTGTCCATTATCCTGGAGATATAATTTTTGGAGGACTGTTAGGATACGGATTAGCATGGACAGTACTTAGCCTATGGGTAATTATCAAGATGAGAGCCTTAAAAAAAGGAAGTAAATGGGTTATTTACTAATTAGGCAAGGACCCTTCAGGGGGATTTATTGGATAATCTCCAAACCCATCTTGCTCAGGAGGAGAAATCTCTCCATTTGATTTTTCGAAGCGTTTGATATTATCACTTAGTGCTGCCAAAAAAGCTTTAGCATGCTGAGGTGCCATAATCACTCTTGAATGAACTCTAGCTTTAGTTACTCCTGGCAGTATCTTTGTAAAATCCATTACAAATTCTGCTGGTGAATGTGTTACAACAACAAAATTAGCATACTCACCTTCACTAACTTCTTGATTTAGCTCGATATTGATCTGTTGAATATTCTTATCTTCTTTCATAATTATTTTTTGCTCTTTGACTTATCGGCATCTCTTTTATTAAAATCTTCCCACTCCTCTTCTATCCCCTCAAAATCTTCATAACCTTTAATTTCTTCATCTTCTGCTTTTTGCTTATACATTTCCATTTCTTGCTCATATAAGCTAAAAATATCTTTTTTCTTCTCAAAATCATTGGGGTCTACATCTTCCTCATCATCAGGCTCAAGTCGTTCAACATCTTCACTATAGACTGTTTGGTCAAAGAAATCCAAATCTTCAACTAATCCATTAGCCATTAAAAATTCAAGAAAATCCAAAAATCGGCGATCTTTAAGATCTGTTTTACAATTTTTGCAAGTCAGCGACTCTTTAATTTCTATTTCTTCTATGGTCGCTTCACAAGCGGGGCAAATAATACCTTCTAACACTAATTTTTTCCTCTAAAATAGTTGACGAATATAGTTGGGACAATACCACTCGTCAATTACTTTTAAAAATTCAAGTAATAATTTTTTGTACAAGTTCTTTTTCTGCTTTGGAAAATTTTTGCCCTCTTCTTTTCTTAACAAGCGTTTCTGTCGCAATAAATTTTTCAATATTTACATTTTTGTGCTTTCCTTTAACAAACCATGTAAATGGCTTTATTGTCTTAGGAGGAAACCCTTCACTAGCAATCATTGATCCTGGGCCAATTACAGTACCCGTGTTAAGCAATGTACCAATCGCTGTTTTAACATAATCTCCAATAAAACACCCTATATGAAGTCTATCTGAATCAACACTCTTTCCATTTATTTGAACTTTTACACTAGTATAATTATTTTTTAGGTTACTGTTATTCGTGCCCGCCCCCAAATTGACCCACTCTCCTAAAAATGCATCACCTAAATAGCCATCATGTACCTTATTAGCATATCCCTGCATTATAACTGAATCAACTTCACCCCCAACTTTACATAATGGACCAATCACAGAATTTTTTATTTGAGTTAAGGGTTTAATTATTGTATCAGAACCAATATAAATAGGACCTTCCAAATATGATGGTCCGTAAATCTCCACACCAGAGTCTATTAATACGGGACCATAAGTTGCATTGATGGTGACATTGGGTTGAATTGTAGCTTTATTAATTAAAATACGATCAGGATTAACCAATGATAATCTGTCGCCATCTTTTTCATCATAAGTATTATTAAAGGTTCCCATTTCATATTCAATCGTATTTGGTATACAATGGATAATTTCCCACAGGAATTGACAAAAAGTTACATCTACATCAATTTTATTTTTTATTTGTGGAAGTGATTGAGTTGGGCCACCCGCATCCAGCCATTCTTTTCCTTGATTACTATTTAAATTTGCTCCGATACATTGATTTTTATAAAAAAAAACACAACTGTCACTGTTAAGCTTGCTTAAAGTATCTTTTGCCCATATGACATTCCCCAGTAACCATAATCCACCATTAATTTCTTTAGGATTTACTTCCAGATTAGGATATTTCTGTTTCGTAATATCAGCTATACTTTCTCTTACAAAAACAGATATACTTGCATTGGGGTATAGAATTTGAATTCGATCCAAGAAAGTTCCTGAACCAATTCTAATATCAAAGACCGGTCTTGTTAATGATAATGGCTCGAGATTTAGAGCATTTTGATCTTCATAAACGTAAATATTCATCCCATACCTAAAATTTGAAATATTTCTTTAAAACCACTTTCAGCTAATTCTGCACCCGTTCTTCTCACCATAATATTATAAAATCCGTCTCCCTCATCGCTATAAAAACCTACTTTTAAAGGAGCTACAATCTCTCCACATAGTGTAGCTGAGATAGGAGAAAACTCCTGGTTTAAATCCAATATAGCATCTACCTCGATTTTATTACAGGTAGATATTAATTCCTTATCGGGTAATCCAAATCGATTTAAATCTTCATCGGAATAAAGTATAAAATCATGAAATTCAGTAAGATCTAATAAATTTCCTACTATTGTAGTGCCCAATATTTTCATTTGATCTGCACCTTTGGGCCCCAAGGCATTTTTCATTGAAGCTATAAAACGTTTAGCTAAATCACTTTCCGTGGAATGTTCAGGCAGAATAATTATAAATCTATCTGGTGATTTACCCTTAGTGGATACGGCTAAACTTTTTACATTTTTTTTATGCTTAGAGCGAAACCGGTACCACCAAAATGCTGCTTGTGTTGTTTTTGACTGTTCCAAATTGACACGAATGTTAACTGATGTGCTTTCTAATCGAACCGAAAATTGTATTAACTTCTCAACTCTTGAAAGGATAAAATGAAGTGAGCGTCGGAAAAAAAATACTTTGGGGTGGACTAGGTTGGGTTCTTGGTGGCCCCATTGGTGCAATTATTGGCTATTCATTAGCTGGTTTTACTGGACAACCTAACTCAAACTACCAGTATACTAGTTACCCCCAAACACAACCTGGTGATTTTATTGTTTCTTTACTGGTTCTATTTGGTGCAGTGATGAAAGCAGATAAGCAAATGTTGAAGTCTGAACTGGATTATGTTAAAGAATTTCTTTCAAAACAATTCAGTCGGGAACAAGTAAAAAGTTTTATGATCCTATTTAAGGATATTACCAAGCAAAACTACCCATTGCGAGATGTATGCCGGCAAATTACTCGATCAATGGATCATCCGAGTCGATTAGAGCTAATTCATATTTTATTTGAACTTTCTCAGGCAGATGGAAAAATACACCCTGAAGAGATCAGGGTGATCAAAACTATATGCCGATACTTAAATGTCAATATAAATGATTTTAATTCAATCCAAGCAATGTTTGTCCGCGACACTCTTTCTGACTACAAAATATTAGGTATCAATAAAACGGCGACAGATAATGATATAAAAAAAGCTTTTCGAGCTATGGCAACTAAATATCATCCCGATAAAGTTGGCCATCTAGGAGATGAATTGCGAGTATTGGCTGAAGAAAAGTTTAAAGCTGTAAATGATGCATATCAAAACATCAAAAAAGAACGTAGTTTCAAATAAATATCGATAGAAAAATCATTATGAATGAAAAGGCTGGAAAGTTTCCCTTCACAAGAGGTATATATCCGAAAATGTACCAAAATAAGCTATGGACCATGCGTCAATATGCAGGATTTACTTCTGCCGAAAAATCCAATGAAAGGTATCATTATTTGATAGATCAAGGAGTTTCTGGCTTATCAATCGCATTTGATCTACCCACACAGATTGGTTATGATTCCGATCATTCTATGGCAGATGGTGAAGTAGGAAAAGTTGGCGTGCCCATAAGTACTTTATTAGATATGGAAAAACTTTTAAAAGATATTCCATTGGATCAAGTTTCAACATCAATGACTATAAATTCTACTGCAGCTATTCTCTTGGCAATGTATATAGTAATAGCGGAAAAAAAGGATATCCCATTGAATAAAATTCAAGGGACAATTCAAAACGATATCTTAAAGGAATATATTGCACGAGGAACATATATATATCCTATAAAACCATCATTACGTCTAATTACCGATATATTTGAATTTTGTTCAGAACATATACCCAAATGGAATACGATTTCTATATCAGGTTACCATATACGTGAAGCAGGATCAACAGCAGCTCAAGAATTAGCTTTTACTTTTGCCAATGGGATTGCTTATGTAGAAGCAGCAATGGATAAAGGAATGGACATTGATATATTTGGACCGCAACTATCTTTTTTCTTTAATGCACATAATGATTTATTTACTGAGATTGCTAAGTTCAGAGCAGCTCGGAGATTATGGGCAAAAATCATGAAAAAACGATTCGGTGCAAAAAATGAAAAAGCAATGTTATGTCGATTCCATACTCAAACAGGTGGATCCACTCTTTCTGCCCAACAGGTTGATAACAATATAGTTAGAACAACTATTCAAGCTCTCTCAGCTGTTTTAGGAGGGACTCAATCCCTACATACGAATGCGTTTGATGAAGCATTGGCCCTACCAACGGACAATTCCGCAAAATTAGCGCTAAGAACTCAACAAATTATAGCACATGAATCTGGAGTTATAAATTATACGGATCCATTAGCTGGATGTGAGGTTATTGAAAAATTAACAAATGAATTGGAAGAAAATGCTCAATCAATAATCAATGAAATTGATTCAATGGGTGGAGCAATACAAGCAATAGATCAAGGCTGGATTCAGAATCAAATATCGAAAAGCTCTTATGATTATCAGCAATTAATTGATAATAAAGAACAAAAAATTGTTGGCGTAAATACTTTTGTAGAAGATGAAGAACCAATAAAAGAACTTCAAACAATAGACAATGATCTAGTTGATAAACAGATTAAACAAGTCCATCAATTAAAATCCAGACGTGATAATAATGCGGTTCAATCAAAATTAAGTGAGCTCAAATCAGTTGCAAATTCTGAAGATAATTTGATGCCATCAATTATAGAAGCCGTACGTAACAAATGTACACTAGGAGAAATCGCTGATGCTCTTCGTGAATGTTTTGGAGAGTTTAATCAAAGTTAATTGAAATATTGCTATTATTATTTTATCTTTACCCTTAGAACTTCGGAACAATTACTTATTTAATTAGTTAATAATTTATTTTCATATCCAAATAAAGGAGGTTTTATGAGAAAATTAAATTTGATGTTTCTTTGTTTTTTCATTATTTCATGCGGAAAACAAACAGCGCCACCTCTCAATCTACAAGACTCTGAAAAAGAGGATACTATTGAAAAAATTACACGAGCTGTTTTACCAGAAGCTCCTGAACCAAACTTTGCTACTTTAGAAGCTATAATAAATGATGCTCCAGAACCAGATCCAGTCCCGGAGAAAGAACCGGTTGTTACTGAAGATATAAAAGATGAGCTTAAGGTAGAGCCCATTCTTTATGAAGATTTTGCATGGGAAAAGTATATGGTTGAACCAGGAGATTATTTAATTAAAATAGCAAAAAAGGAATATGGTGATTTTAAAATATGGCGGTATATTTATTCTTGGAATAAGGATGACATTGGTGATAATCCAAATCTTATTTATCCATACAATTTTTTAAACCTTCAAAAAGAACGCCTTGCTGCAAAAACAGCTGAACCCAAGTACTTTGATTACTCTGTTCAAGCTGGAGATAATCTATGGAATATAGCTGGAAAACAATATGGTGATGCAAAATCTTGGATTATTCTTCTTTGGGATAATGAAGAACTAATTAAGTCTAATGCTGGTATTCTTAACCCTGGCATGACTTTAAAACTTCGAGAAAAACTAGACCCTAACGCATCATAATACATCATGCTATTTACTAACCTGGTTCAAACTAATTTAAGAACCAAGTTTTTAGGGCAGCATATTGAATATTTTACTCGACTTAAGTCTACAAATGAAGAGGCATGGGAGTTAGCTGATAATGGTGCTAAATCTGGTACTATTATTGTTACAGATAATCAGTTTGGAGGAAAAGGTCGCGATGATAGAGTTTGGTTGGCTGTTCCAAATAAAGGCCTCACATTCTCAATACTAATAGAAAAAATAATTCCTGCCAAATTAAGTGGATGGCTTCCCATATTGGCAGGATTATCAATTAATAAGGCTTTATCTAATTTTGATATAGATATATCATTAAAATGGCCTAATGATATAACCTTAGATGGACGAAAAATAGGCGGAGTTTTGTGTGAGTCAAAAATAAAAGGTGAATTAGTTTATAAAGCAGTAATTGGAATAGGTCTCAATATTAATGAGAGCAAAGAAGAATTAGATCCATGTCTTGAATCAATCGCAACATCATTACATATTCATTCAGAAAAGATTTTTCAGCGAGAAAAAATATTAGCTCAGATATTAAATGAAATAGAACCCGTTATCCAGGAATTTCCTGAAAACATTAATTCGATCCAAACAGATTGGTCTTCAAATTGTACTCATTTAGATAAAAAAATTGAATTTAACAGCGGTTCCAAAATGATATCAGGCATATTTAAAGGACTCGGGGGAAATGGTTCTGCAATTCTTAAAGTTGATCAATCAGAGTTAGAATTTCATTCTGGAGAAATTCAGTAATCAAAATTGGTGACTTGCTGAGACTTTTATATTGATCTCATAACCATCAAACTTTTGTTTCAATAAACCAGTTAGCTCTTGCTTACAAATAACAGTTTCTTTTTGTGAAATGCCTAACTTGATATTTATACCAAATAAGATTACGTGATGATTATCTGTATTTACCACTCGAATATCATGAATGCCAGTAATACGATCATCGATCTTCTTATCCTCAGTTAAGAAATTCTTCACTTCTTTAACCAGGGGATCATCAGGGTTTACTGGATCCAAATGAACCGTGGGCTCCACACCCATTGCTTTTTCTAATCGACTTTCTATTTCTTCAGAAATATCATGGGCTTCTGCTGCTGATTTTGTTGCATTTATCTCAGCATGAATATTTACAAATCTGTCGTGTCCATAACTATGGACTGAAATATCATGAACACCCAAGGCCCCTGGGACACTTAATGCAATCTTCCGTATTGCATCTAATTCCATTATATCTGGAGGTTTACCTATTAAGTCATCTACAGAATCTCGTGCAATTTCAAAACCAGTATAAATTAATATTAGAGCAACAAGCAAACCGGCCCAACCATCAATAGATGGATATCCAAAGTTCCCAGCAATTAATGCCATTAAAACAAGGACACTTGAGATTGCATCAGTGCGGTGGTGCCATGCATCAGCGTGGAGCAACCCAGATGCAATTTTTGATGACAAGAATTCAGCATAACGAGCTGTGATTTCTTTCATTATTATTGTTAAACCCAATATTATTACCATCCACCAATCAGATATTATTAAAATTGGATTTTGAATGCGATGTACTGCAGTTTCGATAAATTCAATTCCAGCGACACAAAGCAGAATAGAAATAATTAATGTGGCAATATACTCAGCTCTTCCATGTCCATATGGGTGACCCATATCTGCTGGTTTTTTTGCCTGATTAAAACCCCAAATTACTATTAGAGATGTAATGACATCTGATAGAGTATGAACAGCATCCGCTATAAGGCTTACTGCTCCAGTCATTAATCCAATAAATAGTTTAAATATAAATAATACTATATTAACTGTGGTTGATACCCATCCTTGGAAAATTCCGATTTGGTTGCGATAAGTCCAACTTGATTCCTTTTGTTCAGGAACAAATTTGTTAGTTAAATATTCAAACATTGATTTTATTTATGATAATAAATACAGGTAATAAGATTATGAATCGTAAGCAGGAATTCCTGTCTCATGCTCACCAATTATAAGTGTATGCATTTCATGAGTACCTTCATATGTATATACCGATTCAATATTAGCCATATGTCTAATAGGTGAATAATCAATAGTAATCCCATTTCCACCTAATATTTCACGAGAAATTTTTGCTACATCTCTTGCCATAACACAATTATTTCGTTTGGCCATAGAAACTTGTTGAAAAGTCATTTTTCCTTCATCTTTAAGACGTCCTAATCGATATACTAAAAGCTGAGCTTCCGTTATTCGTGTTACCAAATCTGCTAATTTTGTTTGAGTTAACTGATATCCAGCAATAGGTTTTGAAAATTGTTTTCTTTCTTTTGAATAATCAAGGGCCGTATTATAACAATCTATTGCAGCTCCCACCATCCCCCATGCGATTCCATATCGAGCCTGAGTCAAACAACTCAATGGTCCTTTTAGCCCTTTAATATTTGGGAGGCGTGCAGTGTCAGGTACAAAAACATTATTCATAGATAATTCTGATGTAATGGATGCACGTAAACTTAACTTGCCGTGAATGTCGCTAGAAGTAAATCCTTCCATTCCTTTTTCGAGTAAAAACCCACGAATTTTATCATCATCATCTCTAGCCCAAACAACAGCCACGTCTGCCAAAGACCCATTAGTAATCCACATTTTATTACCATTTATAATCCAACCATTACCATCCTTTTTACATCTTGTTATCATTCCGCCAGGATTAGATCCAAAATTTGGTTCAGTAAGTCCAAAACATCCAATTTTTGTACCTTTTCCTAGTTCTGATAACCATTTAGACTTTTGCTCATCTGAGCCGTAGGCATGAATGGGATACATAACTAAAGCACCTTGAACGCTAGCGAATGATCTAAGACCTGAATCACCTCGTTCTAATTCATGAAGAATTAAACCATAGGCAACATTATTAACACCTGCCCCTCCTGATTCTATTGGTAATGCCGAACCCAAAAATCCCAATTCACCTAATTTAGAAACGAGCTCTAACGGAAAAGTGCCATTTTCATAATGCTCGTTAATCAATGGCATAAATTCTGCTTTAACAAAATCAAACGCTGTTTGTTGGATTAGCAATTCTTCATCTGATAGCAAATCTGTTATGTTAAAAAAATCAGGACCGTGGTTTTTCATAATTATCCTTATTATTTCTAGTGCGTAATTTACTTTTTTTCTTATTAATCTGATGAAATAAATAAGATAGGCTTTACCAATAAGACCTTAAAAGGTCAGGATTTAATTTCTTCACATCTATTTGGTTATGTAATATTGATGCTTGAAAAAACTATAATTATTAAACAATGAATACTAAACGAAGAGAAATGGTTGATGGGGCGGCTGCCATTGCGCGTGGCGCACTAGATGCTGGTTGTAACTTTTATGCTGGATACCCAATCACTCCAGCATCAGGAATCCTAACACATATGCTCCGCGAACTTCCCAAAGTCGGAGGCATTGGATTGCAGGGAGAAGATGAAATTTCATCTCTTGGGCACTGTATTGGAGCTGCAACTGCCGGTGCGACTGTATTTACTGCCACTAGTGGACCAGGGCTGTCATTATACTCAGAGAATCTAGGCTTGAGTATCATGATGGAAATCCCTTTGGTAATAGCAATATCTCAACGACTTGGGCCTTCTACTGGAGCAGCTACCGCAACAGCTCAAGGTGATATTCAATTTATGAGATGGTGTACATCAGGAGGATATCCTGTTATTGTACTTTCGCCTACAAATATCCCGGAAAGTTATCATTTAACAAAACGTGCATTTAAACTAGCAAAAAGATTCCGTAACCCTGTATTTATTGCCACAGATAAAGAAACAGTAATGACTACTGAATCAGTCGCTGAATCAGAAATGCTCAATGCTCCAAGCTGGAATGATATTCCAGATAAACCTGTATATAAACCTTTGGATCCATATCAAAAAAATGGTGCAATTCATCATTATACCGGATCAAGTCATACAGAAGAAGGTCATATTACTAAGGATCCGGAAATTATTGCTGAATTCAATGAACGATTAAAAAATAAAATCACTGATCATATTGAAGAGATTTCTTTAGTTAAAGAAGATATGGAAAGTGGATCTGATACATTAATCATTAGTTATGGTATTTCCGCTAGATCTATGGAAGCAGCCGTTAATAAATTACGATCTAATGGGGAAAAAATATCTGCGCTAACTATTTATTCATTATGGCCAATTCCTGAAAAGAGAATTCTTTCAAGTTTAGATGGGATTAAACGAATTATTATTCCAGAAATGAATCATGGCCAATATCGACATGAAATTGAACGGTTAGCAAATAAGGATGTAGATATTGTGGGTGTGAACCGTGTGGATACTTTTCTGATTACTCCTGAAGAAATTATTAAGGCATACAATGACTAAACCAAAATTAGATACTTATATAGCTGAAGAAAATCTACCTTATGAATTTTGTCCAGGATGTAGTCATGGTAAAATTCTTGGTGCTCTAAGTAACAGTTTAAAACAGCAAAACCTTGACCCATCAGAAGTAGTTATTGTGACGGATATTGGCTGTGTAGGTCTTTCAGATAAATATTTTGTTACACATGCCTTTCATGGTCTTCACGGCAGAGCTATAACATATGCTTCAGGAATCAAAATGCAGAACCCAGAACTAAAAGTAATTGTTCTCATTGGCGATGGTGGGTGTGGAATTGGAGGTCACCATTTATTAAATGCAGCTAGGCTCAACACTGATATAACAGTTCTAGTATTTAATAACTTTAACTTTGGCATGACAGGTGGCCAACATTCTGTAACAACACCTTTAGATAGTATTACCGCAACAACAACTCTTGGCAGCACTGATGCTCCAATGGATATTGCTGGTACTGCAAAAATAAATGGCGGAGGATTTGTGGCTCGGGCAACAGCATTTGATAAAGATCTGCCGGATTTAACCGAAAAAGCAATGAACCATGATGGATTTTCTCTAATTGATATTTGGGAACTTTGTACTGCATACTATGTTGTTCGTAATGATTTTGGTCGGAAAGAAATGATGGGTTATATGGATAGCATGGGTATGGAATCCGGCATTCTACAGGAAACAGAACGCCCCAGTTTTCAAACTAGCTATAAAGGAATCCAAGGACAAGCCAGTAAACAAAAATCTATGAGTGGTTTAGTATTGGATACTAAATTTTCCTCAGATTTAGAAAAACCTGTTCGAATCGTTTTAGCTGGAGCTGCAGGACAGAAAGTTGTTTCCGCAGGAAATTTACTGGCGTCAGCAGCAACTCTTTCTGGTCTATGGACTAGTCGCCGAGCGGATTTTCCCATTACAATACAAACGGGATTTTCTGTAGCTGAAATTGTTATATCTCCTGAACCAGTTCTCTATTCTGGAATCATTAAACCTGATGTGGCAGCTTTGATTGCGTCAGAAGGAAAAGATAAAATTGACCGTTTAACTGGAGCGATGGAAGAATCAGATACAATTTATTTTGCGGATAATTTGGGTGATGTGGATTCTTCTGCAAATCAATTACCTTTAAAATTTCCTGAAGGTGCAAAAAAAGAAGTTCGCAAAAACATAGCCGCGTTAACCGCAGGCTACCTTACAAAACAATTAAATCTATTCCCCTTCGAGGCATTGAAGGAAGCGATTCGCCAAACCCAAAAACCAAAGATAGCTGAAATTAATCTCGGATTATTAGCTCACTTTGAATAGCGACTCCGCGGCTAGTCTTTTAAACTATCCAGTTTCAATTTGAATTCTCGAAGTTCACGAATATTACCCAATTCAATTTCCCCAGACTCCCATTTCAACTTGAAATCAACTTCCGTATCAGAACCACCCTGTTTTTGATATAATGGAAAAAGGTCCCCTTCTTCCCGGGGTTTATTTGTATGCAGTGTGGCGGTTAATTGATAAGCTAAATCTTCATTAATATCATCAATAACGCGATTGGGGAGATTTTTTTCCAGCAGACTTTGTTCAATTCGAGAGAAACGCATGCCTTTAACTACATAATCCTGATAGGCTTCCCATGCGAATGGTGCCACTGCTTTTACCGATTGATCCATGGCATCCGAGAAAACACGAATCTCATACTGGGCATGACTGTCAGACCGTAATCCGATGAAGTGGAGCAGATTATGAAGATCATTTTTCCAATACCATTCCGTATAAAGATTAACTGGAAGGACAGATCGTGCCAATTCACGAGCTACACCCGCTTCATTCAATTCGGAATAAATAGCAAAACTGCGCTCTGAAATTTCTTTAAAATAATCCTGTACTTTTTGCTTTAATTCCGCTGGGACTTCACCCATTCTACCCTGCTTATTCAATGCAGATTGAAATTGAATATGCTCCGGATCTGGATAGTAAAATTCGTCCCGTGCTTGAGAATAACGCAGAGAATATTCATTAATGTTAGCTGTTCGATGGCGAACCCATTGTCGCGCCACAAAAATAGGCATCTTGCAATGGAATTTAAATTCGACCATTTCAAATGGTGTCGTATGCCTATGCCGCATAAGATATCGAATTAATCCTCGATCTTGTGAAACTTTGCTGGTTCCTTTACCATAACTGACGCGTGCAGCTTGTACTATAGCATCATCACCACCCATTGAATCTACAAGGCGAACGAATCCTTTATCTAAACATTTTATAGCACCATCTGGTATCTGAGTCATCTCTTAATCTATTATTATTTTTTTCTATAAATCAATATGCCGTCTCTAACAGGCAATAGAAGCGACTCTAATCTATTATTATTTTTTATAAGTTCCGCCGTTTCTCTTAATGCTTTTGCATTATCATCTTTGGGCTTCAACACTTCACCATTCCAAAGCATATTATCTAAAACCGCTATTCCATCTTTTTTTAGTAAAACAGTTCCTCTTCTATAATATTCAGGGTAATTTATTTTGTCAGCATCAATAAATAACATATCAAATGATCCAACATGGAATGACTCTAGAATATTAATTGCGTTTCCTTGATGAATTTTTATTTTATCACCTACGTCTGACTTATTAAGCCAATTTGTAGCTGTTTTAACATGTTTTTCCATAAGCTCACAAGAGTGAACTTCTCCATCAGCAGGTAGAGCCTCTGCAATTTTTAATGTACTATAGCCAGTAAACATTCCAATCTCTAGCACACGTTTTGCACCAGAAATTTTAATAAGGAAATGTAAAAGGCCACTTACCAAAGGTCCAGAAAGCATTTCAGGAATTTCCTCTTTTTCCCAGGTTTTTTTAGATAAGGCTTTAAGTAGTTTATTATCTGATAAAGATTGATTTACACAATATTCTTCAATTTTTTTCGAAACCAACTTCATTTTATTTTTTGTCGGATTTAGTTACACTAAAATATCGTGAATTGGGATGAGAAAAATACCAACCACATACGGATGCAGCGGGGTACATCGCTCTAGTCTCAGTTAGCGAAATACTAGTTTTTTCTGCGACTTTAAGTAAAGACCAAATATTATCTTTTTCTTCGTGATCAGGGCATGCAGGATACCCTGGAGCGGGTCTAATACCCTGATATTTTTCTTTAATCAATTCATCATTATCCATTTTTTCATCAACATCATAGCGCCAAAACTCTTTACGAATTCTTTCATGCATTCTTTCGGCCAATGCTTCAGCAAGTCTATCAGCTAATACTTTTGCCATAATTGCATTATAATCATCATTATCATCTTCAAACTTTTTTACAATTCTTTCAAGTCCGTGCCCGGTTGTTACAGCGAAAAGACCAATAAAGTCATTTTTCGGAGCAATGAAGTCTGCTAAACAATAGTTTGTTTCCCCTAAGCCTTTATCAACTGTTTGTCGAGGAAAGTGAAATTTAGCATCCCCCACAAAAACAGACTCATTTTCAGCATATGCTGGATGTATACCTATAACAGCTTTAGCAGTTAACATTTTTTGTGATATAATCTGGTCTAATAACTGTTTTCCATCATCAAAAAGTTTCTGTGCCTCATCTCCATACTTTAGATCATCTAGAATTCTTGGAAAGAGTCCCTTTAGTTCCCATGCGTGAAAAAAAGGTGACCAATCTATATAATCTATAAGTTCATCTAGGGGATAGTCATTAAATACTTTATTAGCTTTAAGTTTAGGAATCGGTACCTGATATTTCTCCCAATCAATATCAATTTTTCTATTCCTAGCCTGTTCGATAGATAGATGAGGTGTTAAATCTTTATTTGCCCGTAATCGTCTTATTTTTTCAAATTCAGCTCGTACTTCTTTAGTATAATTTTCTTTTGATTCATCATTCATAAGCTTACTTACAACACCAACTGCGCGCGAGGCATCAATCACATGAATTGTAGGGCCAGAATAATTTTCTTCAATTTTTACTGCAGTATGTTTTTTACTTGTTGTTGCTCCTCCTATTAATAGAGGAATATCAAATTTTAATCGTTCCATCTCTTCTGCAACATAAATCATTTCATCTAAGCTAGGCGTAATGAGTCCTGAAAGGCCAACAATGTCAGCTCCTAAATTTTTTGCTTCAGATAGTATTTTATCTGAAGGCACCATTACTCCAAGGTCAATAATATCATATCCATTGCAGCCTAAAACTACCCCAACAATATTTTTCCCAATATCATGTACATCTCCTCTCACAGTAGCTAAAATAATTTTTCCATTAGATTTCCCTACCAAACCCATTTCCTTTTTTTCTTGTTCAATATAAGGGACTAAATGGGCTACCGATTTTTTCATGACACGAGCTGATTTTACTACTTGTGGTAAAAACATTTTACCCGAGCCAAACAAATCACCGACTAAATTCATACCCTCCATAAGAGGTCCCTCTATTACATTGATCGGTCTGTCATATTTTTGTCTAACTTCCTCCGTATCTTCATCTATAAAATCAATTATTCCTTCAACCAAAGCATGAGCAAGGCGCTGTTCAACCGCCTGATCCCTCCATGATAAATCTTTTTTCTGAGAGCGTTTTTTCCCGCGGTATTCTTCGGCGATCTCAACTAAACGATCTGTCGCATCATCTCTCCGATTGAATATTACATCCTCTACTCGATCCTTTAACTCTGCAGGAATATCATCATAAACAGTTAATTGTCCTGCATTAACTATTCCCATATCCATTCCTGATTGAATTGCATGAAACAGAAAAGCAGAATGCATTGCTTCCCTAACTCGGTCATTTCCTCTAAATGAAAAAGATAGATTACTCACGCCACCACTTATATGAATTCCAGGGAGAGTCTCTTTAATAGTTTTAGAAGCCTTGATAAATGCTTCTCCATAATTATTATGTTCTTTAATTCCTGTAGCTACTGCAAAAATATTTGGGTCAAAAATTATATCTTCCGGGGGCAGTCCTACTCTTTCTGTTAAAATATGATAGGCTCGAGTACATATTTGAACTTTTCTTTCATAATTATCTGCTTGACCATCCTCATCAAAGGCCATAACTATAACGGCCGCACCATATTTTTTTATCAATTTGGCTTGTTTAATAAACTCAGATTCTCCTTCTTTCATTGAAATCGAATTAACAATCCCTTTGCCTTGACAATGTTTTAGTCCGGTTTCAAGAACAGACCATTTCGAAGAGTCAATCATTAATGGGACTTTTGCAATATTTGGCTCAGAAGCAATTAATCTAAGAAAATGTGACATTGCTAATTCAGAATCAAGTAGGCCTTCATCCATATTGATATCAATTATTTGAGCACCATTTTCAATCTGTTGACGTGCTACAGAAAGCGCTTCTTCATATTCATTATTTTTTATTAAACGCTGGAATCGGGCAGATCCAGTAACATTTGTTCTTTCACCAATATTTACAAAATTTAATCCAGGACGGATAGTAATAGGTTCAAGTCCACTTAACCTTGTATATGGATTAATATTTGGTAATGGTCTTGGTTTAATATTTTTAACAGCTTCTGTAATGGCTCTAATATGGCTAGGTGTTGTACCACAGCACCCCCCTACTAAATTTACTAAGCCACTCTTTGCAAACTCTTTTACTATATCTGCCATTGCTTTAGGAGTTTGATCATATTCACCAAACTCATTTGGAAGTCCAGCGTTGGGATAAACAAAAACGTTGATTTCTGCAGTTGCTGACAGTTCAGATAGCCAAGGTCTAATTTGTTCAGCACCTAAGGCACAATTTAGCCCTACAGCTGTTATCTTAGCATGTCGAATTGAATGCCAAAAGGCTTCCACTGTCTGTCCTGACAATGTTCGCCCACTAGCATCTGTGATAGTTCCAGAAACAAAAATAGGTAAGTCTTGTTTAACTTCTTCTAATAATGTGTTAACAGCAAAAAGCGCTGCTTTACAATTTAGAGTATCAAAAACTGTCTCTATTAGAAAAAGATCAACTCCACCATCGAGGAGCCCTTTTGCTTGTTCATAATAAGCTTCTTTTAACTCATCAAATGTTACATTCCTATATTCTGGCTTATTAACATCTGGGCTTAATGATGCAGTCCGACTTGTAGGGCCAATAGCGCCTGCAACAAATCTTGGAAAATCAGTAAAACCTTGAGTCACTGATTTTGCTATTTTTGCTGCCTCATAATTGATCTCATAAATAAGATCCTGAGTACCATAGTCCATTTGCGATATCGCATTCGAATTAAAAGTATTGGTCTCAATAATATCAGCTCCAGCTTCTAGATAAGATTTATGTATTTCACCAACAATTTCTGGTTGAGTAAGGCACAATAAATCATTATTGCCCTTTAAGTCTTTATCATGAGCACTGAATCGTTCATTCCTAAAATCACTTTCTTCAAGCTTATATGATTGGACCATTGTTCCCATAGCTCCATCAAGAACTAAAATTTTCTCTTTAAATAAATTTTCTATCATTTTTATACTCATATTAGAAAAAAACCCTAATGCTAAGATTAGGGTTAAATCCTTTTTAGCACTTTTCTTTATTGTCGCGGCAATAGGGTGCAAATCACGACACGTATTAAAATTAAGTTCAATATCCGTTTGAAATCAATGAATAAGTGATAATTTTATTATTCTTGGTGATGGATGGTATGTTGTGTAGTTTTACCATCGTTGAAGATGGATTGAAGGTACAAAATCCAAAAAGTTTTTAGGTCTGATTTAGACCATTGCATAATAAATAAAAGAATTTTTCGAACTTCAGAAAATAGATGATCTATTTCTGTGGTATTTTATCTCGGCTGAAGGGCCGTTTATTGCCTTCCTTCTCATCTTCCATTTGAAATAAATAGCAACCCAAAAAGTTGATAAATCTTGGGAGTAATTATATGAAAAAAGAGATTTATATCAGCGAAAGTATGGGAGAATCTCGTATTGCTATCATTGAAGATAGCACGTTAGTCGAGGTTTATGTTGAGAAACAAGACCATCAACGCATGGTAGGGAATATTTATAAAGGTCAAGTTGAAAATGTCCTCCCTGGTATGCAAGCGGCTTTTGTTGATATCGGATATGATATCAATGCATTTCTCCCCTTTTCTGAAATTGAAAATTCGGCCTATCTTTCCGAAATTGATGATAGAGATGACAATTCATCTAAAAACAAAAAAGATAATAAAAAATCTCGAAGAAGAAACAATAGTAATGTCAATGTCGACCTTAAAACAGGACAAGAAATTTTTGTCCAAGTTATTAAAGAAGCATTTGCGGGCAAAGGTCCTCGTGTAACAACTGAAATTGCTTTCCCAGGCAGATTATTAGTCCTTGTTCCAAATGCAAAATATATTGGTATATCAAAGAAAATATGGGATAAGTATGAACGACGTCGCTTGAAAAAAATTGTTTCTTCTTTAAAAGATAAAGATATGGGAGTTATTGTAAGAACAGTTGCTGAAGGGAAAAGTGAAGAATTAATAAAAAATGATTTTAAAAATCTAGTTGAAAATTGGAAAAAACTTCAGCCAAAAAGTAAGCGCACAAAGGGTACTGCATTGATATATGAAGATCTTGAAACCGCTTCAAGTGTCATACGAGATCTTTTTACACCTGATATTGGTAAAATTGTTATCGATTCAAAGAAACTCTATAGAAAACTTCAATCTTACTTGGAAGATATCTCTCCAAACATGGCAAATCGATTAGAATACTATAAGCTTAAAGAACCATTATTTGAGAGTATGGGCTTTGAAAATGAACTAGATAAATTGTTAAGGCCCAAAGTCTGGTTAAATAGTGGGGCTTATCTAATTATTGAAAAAACAGAAGCGATGGTTGTTGTTGATGTAAATAGTGGACGTTTTATTGGAAAAAAGAATCATGAAGAGAATTCTTTAAAAATAAATCTTGAAGCGTGTAAAGAAGTCGCTCGACAATTACGACTTAGAGATCTATCAGGGCTTGTTGTTATTGATTTTATAGATATGCGTGAAGATTCTAATCAGCGCAAGATTTACTATGAGCTTAGGAAAGAACTAAAAAAAGACCGTGCTAAAGTTGCCGTTTCTCCAATATCTGAATTTGGGTTATTGGAAATGACACGACAACGGATTCGATTAAGCCTATTGGACTCAATGAGTGAAGAATGCCCTACTTGCCATGGATCTGGAAGAATTATGTCACGAGAAACATTGATCACTAGGATTGATTATTGGTTAAGAAGATATAAAGCTAAACACCGAAGCTTAAAGTTAAAACTAGAACTTCACCCAGAGATTGCTGAATTTCTAAAAAATAATAAAAAAGCACTTAGAGGTCTAATGTGGCAAAATTTTACTTATATTTCTATCCAGGGGAATAATGATATATCTAGAGATGAATTTCGATTCCTATCTAGTGGTAATGGGCAAAAAGAGATAGAACATGTAGGTATTGAACACAAGAGAGATAAGGCTTAGATTCCTCGACTTTTTTAGGAATAAAATGTTTGCAATAGTTAATATAGCAGGAAAACAATATAGAGTTGAAAATGGAGCTCAAATTAAAGTTCCTAATCTTAATTCTGAAGAGGGTAGCAAAGTTAAATTTGATAATGTGTTATTAATTGATAATGACGGGACACTCGCTGTTGGTAACCCACTATTAAGTGGCGCTACGGTATCTGGTACTATTTTGAAAAATGGACGAGATCGAAAAGTCATAATTTTCAAGAAAAAGCGCCGAAAAGGTTTCCGCAGAAGAAATGGGCATAGGCAATCATATTCAATGGTAATGATAGACGCTATATCAACGTCAAAATTAAAGACAAAAGCTGCACCAAAGACAAAAGCTGCACCAAAGACAAAAGCTGCACCAAAGACAAAAGCTGCACCAAAGACAAAAGCTGCACCAAAAACAAAAGCTGCACCAAAAACAAAAGCTGCACCAAAAACAAAAGCTGCACCAAAAACAAAAGCTGCACCAAAAACAAAAGCTGCACCAAAAACAAAAGCTGCACCAAAAACAAAAACTGACAAGAAAGAGGATTAATTATGGCTCATAAAAAAGGAATGGGTAGCTCAAAAAATGGTCGTGATTCGAATGCTCAACGACTTGGTGTTAAAGTTGCTGATGGACAAAATATTTTTGCTGGTGGTATAATTTTGAAACAACGTGGTACGAAAATTCATCCAGGAACTAATGTTGGTCGTGGAGGAGATGATACATTATTTGCTACGGCTGATGGTGTAGTAAAATTTTCACGTAAAGGTAGAAAAAGAAAAATTGTAAGTGTTGTTTAATAATTAACCATCAATTATATAATTATAAAAAACCCTATTTTTTTCTAAAATAGGGTTTTTTTATTTATAGTATACTTAGATAGCTTAATTTCAATTAATGTTAATCATATTAAAAATAGGGGTTTGTAATGTCTCGGCCTAAAATAGGACTTATTGGTGGAGGACAAATAGGTGGAAATTTGGCTCTTCTTGCCGCTCAAAAAGAATTGGGTGATGTTTTTATTTTTGATATACCTAAAGCTGAAGGAATGGTAAAAGGAAAAGCTTTAGATTTAATGCAATTGCGACCTCATGATGGTTATGATAGTAATATTACTGGAACATCAAATTGGGATGACTTAAAAAATGTTGATGTTTTTATTATTACGGCAGGCATACCTAGAAAGCCGGGCATGAATCGAGAAGATCTTCTCGACATAAACCTTGGGATTATGAAAGATGTAGCAACCAATATTAAAAAGCAGGCTCCAAATTCATTTGTAATTGTTATTTCTAATCCATTAGATGCAATGGTATATGCATTTCATAAAGTTTCTGGATTTAACAAAAATCAAGTCGTTGGAATGGCTGGCGCCTTAGATAGCGGACGTTTTCGCGCATTTATTGCAATGGAAACAGGTTATTCAACTCAAGATGTCACATGTATGGTCCTTGGTGGCCATGGAGATACTATGGTGCCTATAACAAGACTAGCAACTATTGGAGGTGTACCAATAGAATCAATTATTCCAGAAAAACGATTAGATGAAATTGTTGAGCGCACTCGCTTTGCTGGGGGTGAAATCGTAAAACTATTTGGGAATGGTTCTGCATTTTATGCGCCTGCTCAATCTGCTATCGAAATGGTAGAGTCTTATTTAAATGATAAAAAAAGAGTTATCCCATGTGCATCACTTTGTGAAGGAGAATTTGGCATTGACGGATATTTTATTGGTGTCCCAACAGTCATTGGTTCTGGTGGAGTAGAACAAATACTTGAGTTTGATCTGCATGATGACGAAAAATCTGCTCTAGATAAAACTTTAGATGCAGTTAAAAAGACTGTAGCTGAAACAAGACTATAGTTCTAAACCTAAATAGATAGAACCTTTATCTATTTTTATAGGGAATTTTCTAACTTTAATCGAAGAGTTATTTACAGCACAAGCTTTAAGAGCATCAAACTCCCATAAATGAAATTTGCACTGTATAGCAGTGTCTGATATATTGCCATCGGAAAGTGATGCTCCTCTATGGGGGCATCGATTATCCCAAGCTATTATTTTCCCATTTATATTAAAAATAGCAATAGGAATATCATCTATAATCACTAGTTTACTGCTACCGATAGGGATATCATCCAATTCAGCTATTTTTTTCATTGAATCATAGATAAAACTTGTTTTACCAACTTTTCAATGCCATCAGCAGCCTCTTTAATTGATTTAGCCTCCATATAAGCTGGGGTTGAAACAAGATAGTTATCTTCATCTACTACCATATCTGAGACTTTACATTCAACATGAACGCTTCCCATTGATTCAATATCTTTTGAAGTTGCTTCATCAAAACCAATAGTCATATTGGCAGATACACCTTGTTCTCCAAATATTTTGGCCATCATAGCTGGAGCAATACAAATAGCACCTATTGGTTTATTTAGTAATTGCAATTCAGAAATGAGTCTATATACATCTGGGTTAATGGAACATTCAGGACCCGCCATGGCATAATCACATAGATTCTTTGCTACACCAAAACCTCCAGGTATTATTAAAGCATCAATATCGTTTCCCGATATTTCAGCCATATCTTTAATATTTCCACGGGCAATTCGCGATGCTTCGACTAGAACATTTCGATATTCATCCATCTCTTGACCTGTATAATGATTTACAACATGCATTTGATCAATATTAGGTGCCATTAGTTCCATCTCAACTCCAGCTCTATCTAAAGCCAACATTGCAATGACTGACTCATGTATTTCAGCACCATCATTCACGCCGCAACCGGATAATAATAATCCTACTTTTTTCATTTATGATTCCTTTCTTTCGGATTGAATTTAATATTTCTTTTTAATCCAGAAAGTTTTGTCCGCTTAGCTGCAGATCCTTTTAATAATTTACGAAATTCTGGTTCATCTAATTTTTCCCAATCTCTATTTTCCCAATTAATTATTTCTGAACGTGGTTTAAAATATTCTTTTTCTGTTACTTGATTAAATTTATCATTCCACGGACAAACTTCTTGACATATGTCACAACCATAAATCCAACCAGAAAGCTCCGTATCATCAGAAAATAATTCGATACGGTTTTCTATAGTATTATATGAAATACATTTTTCTGAATCTATCTTGTATTCAGTTAATGCCTGAGTAGGACAAGCTTCAATGCAAGCCATACATGTTCCACATAAATCTTCCTTAAATGGCAAATCATATTTTAACGATACATCAATAATTAACTCGCCTAAAAATAACCAACTACCATAATCTTTTGTGATCAAATTTGTATGTTTCCCTTGCCAGCCTATACCCGCTTTTTGCGCCCAAACTTTTTCCATTATTGGTGAAGTATCTACACATGCTATCCCTTTTAACTCCGGACATTCCCCCTTTAACCAATCCAATAATTCAATCAAACGAATTTTAAGGATATCATGATAATCATCTCCCCATGCATAATTACTAAATTTGTAGTCGGAGCTAATATCAGATTGGTCCATCCCAACATAATAATTCATGGCAACTGATATTACTGATTTAGCATTAGGAAAATATTCGTGTATATCTCCTCTTTCGCTCTTTCTATCTGCAATCCATTTCATGCTCGCATGGCCATCATTATTGATCCATCGTTCTAAATCATCTTTTTGTTTTGTAATTGATTCAGCTTTAGCAATGCCAACTTTGTCAAAACCAAGCTTAATTGCTTTAGATCTAATTTTTTCAGAAAGGTGTGACATTATAGGTAATTATAAATTAAGAAAGAAATCTATCTAACCATAATACTCCAATTATCGTTTTTACATCTGTGATATTTCCTTGGTTAATAAGATCAATAGCTTCCTCTAAAGATAAAGGGAGTAATTCCAAAAATTCATCTTGGTCGAGACTTTGATTTGACAATTGTAAATCTTCAGCTAAATACATCCACATTTTTTCATTCGAAAACCCAATAGCAGGATAAATATTTGTTAAAAATGTAAGTTTTCCAGCGATGTATCCAATCTCTTCTTGCAATTCCCTCTTCGCACAAATTAGTGGATCTTCACCAGTGTCTAATTTACCAGCTGGAATTTCAATAAATTCATCCCTAGGCCCATATCTATACTGACGTATAAGGCATAAATTGCCATCTGGTAAAATTGGAATAATACAAACAGCTCCTGGATGATTGATCCATTCACGCGTACTCGATTTACCATTGGGAAGTTCAACATGGTCAAAGTATAGATCAATTAGTTTTCCAGAGAAAATTTTCTCAGAAGATTTTTGAGTTTCCTTTAGTTTAGACATTTATAAGTAATTCGTTATTGGATGAAATCTATTGGTTAATTAATCTAATCCCAGTCTGAGCTATGCTTATCTAAAAATATTCAATATACGTAATTTTTAATTCTCTATTGAAATAATCAACTTTATCATCGTTAAACAATAAATTGTTAAAATCCATTTCAATGTGAAGATGCTCAACAAAGGTCCATCTAATAGCTGCATTTAGATAGCCACCTCTATTAATTGCTAAAGTTTCTGCTGTCATGTCATTTTCATTAAGTGCCGCATTATACTCTAAGATGAACGATAATTCCGAGTTGAATTCCATATCTAAACCAATAAAATAGTTGAGGTCTTTATCTCCATCATTTTTCTCAGCAAAATTGTAATTAGAGCCTAGATGAAGGCCAAGATTACCCAAGGGTGTTACCCAATTTTTACTCGTGGCGATATACATACCCATTGCTTTCACATCATATCTCATTAGAGAATCAGCGTTATGAAACTGCCCCTGCCCTTGAGTATCTATACCAATAGATAAACCTGGAAACGATTCAGTCTCATCAATTAATCTATATTTCAAACTTGCTTCTGGTTTAGGGTGCCATATTAAGCTATCATCACCAATCAAATTTGCAGAGCCATAAGATAATCCGAATTGAAACCGATCTGTAATCCCCACTCTTAATGATGTTGTAAGACCTCCACCTTTTTGGACACGCATTTGCATAGCAAAGCTTCCTCTAACCAAAGTTCCTGCTGAAGGTACGGTTACTAAATTTGTTGGTGGGGGATAGGTTTGAGACCAGATAGTCTGGAAAATTATAGACCCAATAATAATTGAGTATTTAAATAACTTCATTTATGCTTATGGTATGTGGTTTTCTAATGGAGCAATTTAGCTCATGCAGATACACCGATGCAATATTAGGGGAAAATTCGTTCTCCATATTTTGAAGTAATAGATTTTACTCGATATATTGGCATGGTAAGCTGATCTGAATTGCCGATAATTTTAAAGATGACCCTTTGTTGTCCCAGCTCAATAACTTCAACCATAAGGCTATCTCCATTGGTTAATAACATATGATCATGATCCGTTTTTGGAATGAATACATCAAAAGGAATTTTAAAATCACGTTTTCTAATATCTTCCAAAATTATAGAGATTTCATCTAAACGATTCCCATATCGAGGAGGTAATGTTTTGTACAATTGATCAGCTGGAGGTTGAATTAACACGATATGGCTTACTTCTTGCCCTTTTGAATCATATTCCCAAATTTCTTTTTTGGCTGTGAGCAGATTTACAGCGTAAGCAAACCGCCGCACTATATGTTGTTCTGGTAATGAGCGCCAAACTTCACCTGTTAATAATCCTAAATAATCATAAATAAAATCTATCTCACCATACAACATTCCCTGGACATTCTTAAATTGAATTAAATCAATTTGATTGGATTCATTTAGAATAAATTTTGATTCTTGTCCATCAAAGTAATTCCTGATTTTATTATCAAAAGATTTGCGAAATTCTTCAGACCATGGCTCATCTTTTCCAAATTGAATTAAACTATCTGGCTCCTGATCAAGATTTAAAAAATAACGCCTTATTAATGTTTTACCATCATACTCAAGAACTTCTTTTCTATTTGTTTCTCCTTTTTCATCAACCCATTCTTTAATTATCGGGAGTTTTTGATTATTATAAAATACTTGTATATGAGGATCTCCAAATCTTTCTGATGCCATTAATCTAATATCAGATATATAGTGATGTTCATTTAAGTAAAATCTAACAAAACTTATATTGCTTTGACCAAAAATCAATCCTGTAATGAGAAGTAAAGTAAAGCGAATAATCAATTTACATGCCTTTGTAGCTATCCATTTGATTCAAATACTCGTTTGACCAAGAAGAAAAAACTCCCGATTCAATTTTTTTTCTAATAGTTTCCATTAGTGACATATAGTAGGTCAAGTTATGGATGGTACCTAGGCGAAAGGCAAGCATTTCTTTTATATTATATAAATGACGTAAATAAGCTAATGTGAAATTTTTGCACGTGTAACAATGACAATTTTGATCCAATGACTTAAAAGATTCTTTGTGTAATTTGTTTCCAATATTTATTATTCCTTTACTAGTAAAAAATTGTCCATTTCGTGCATTACGAGTAGGCAAAACACAATCAAACATATCCATGCCATTCCGTACAGATCTTACTAAATCCGTTGGTCTGCCAACTCCCATTAGATATCGAGGTTGTCTTTTTGGCAATAACTCATCCATTAATGAAACCGTATCAAGCATAGCAGACTTCTCTTCCCCAACGGCTAGACCTCCTATAGCCATCCCACAACTAGAGAATGGAATTAACTTTTGGGTACTTTCTTTTCTTAGGTCAGAGTAAATACCTCCTTGAACAATGGGAAAAAGTGTTTGATTCCAATCATATAAAAATTTGTTATTTTCTAAATATTTTTGGCATCTATTAATCCACAAGGCTGTTCTTTCAACAGCATTTTGAACATCTGATTTATTTGCCTTCCCTGAAGGACATTCATCAAAAGCCATAATAATATCTGATCCTAAATGCTGTTGAATCTCCATAGATAATTCTGGATTAAAGAAATGAGACGAACCATCCAAATGGGATTGAAATTTAACTCCATCATCCGAAATATTATTTAATCTCGCTAGTGAAAAGACTTGAAATCCACCGCTATCAGTTAATATAGAATTTTGCCAATTCATAAAATTGTGAAGACTACCAGAACGATAAATAAGATTATGCCCAGGACGAAGATAAAGATGATAGGTATTTGAAAGCACAATCTGAGCATTTAGATCATCTAAAATTTTTGGATCTATAGTTTTTATAACACCTTGAGTACCAACAGGCATAAAAACTGGAGTTTGAATTTTACTATGATGAGTTTCAATAAGGCCACAACGAGCAGACGAGTCCTTATCTTGAAAGGTAACCGAAAATTTCATTAAAACAATTTTTGAAAAACTTCAACTACATTGGATATACCAATAATGTCAATTGACTTACCGAGCCCTTGAAGTCGCTTAACATTAGAATTAGGTGCAATCACATTTTTAAATCCTAATAATTTTGCTTCATTAATTCGTAAATCTAATCCACTCACTGATCGAACTTCACCTCCTAGCCCAACTTCACCAATTAGAACGATTGAATCAGAAATCAATTTATCTTTAATGCTAGAGGCAATGGCAGCTATAACCGAAAGGTCAGCTGCAGGATCGTTTACTTTTAAACCACCAACTAAATTAATAAAAACATCTTTTGTCCCTGTTTGTATTCCTAATCTTTTCTCTAATACAGCTAGTAGCATAGCAAGTCGTTTATAATCAAATCCATTTACATTACGTTGTGGCGTACCAAAATTTGCGTTAGAGGCCAAGGCCTGAATCTCTACAAGAATAGGCCGACTTCCCTCCAGTGATGGAAAGATTGTTGACCCAGTAATATTATTTTGGCGTTCTGAAAGAAATAATTCTGATGGATTATTAACTTCAATTAATCCATTATTTTCCATCTGAAAAATGCCAACTTCATTGGTTGTTCCAAATCTATTTTTTGCACAGCGTAAGATACGATGATCATATTTGTCATCTCCTTCTAAATAAAGCACGGTATCTACCATATGTTCTAACATCTTAGGCCCTGCTATCACTCCTTCTTTGGTAACATGACCAATCATCATTATCGCTATATCTTGTTGCTTTGCCAACTGTAAAAATTGTTGACCACATTCCCGAATTTGTGAGACCGAACCCGGTAGTGAATCTAATTGATCACTGAAGATAGTTTGTATTGAATCAATGACAACTAATTCAGGATTAATCAAAGATACTTGATCTAAAATTAGATCAATATTATTTTCAGAAGATAGATGAAGTTTTTCTGATGTTACCCCAAGTCGTTTTGCTCTCAGACCAACTTGAGCTTCACTCTCTTCAGCTGAAATATAAAGTACTGGTTTTTCAAAAACGGGTAAAGCTTGTAGAGCAAGTGTAGATTTTCCAATACCAGGATTTCCACCTAGTAGAATTAATGATCCAGATAATACCCCGCCTCCTAGAACGCGATCCATTTCAGGAATACCAACAGAAATTCTCTGAGCCTCTCCGTTAGTTAGAACATCCTCCAAAGTTTGAGATTCTTTAACAAAACTATTTTTTCGAGAATGTTTTTTATTGGAGACTTTATATTCACTAAGAGTTCCCCATTCATTACAAGATGGACACTGACCATTCCATTTAGGATGATCATTGCCACAAGCGGAGCAAAGATAAACGGTTTTAGATTTTATTTTAGCCATATACTAGAAAGAAATTCCATTAGGCTATCTGTAGAATCAAGGTGAAAGGGGAAAATTATTTACCAGTCGTACCCTATTGACAAATACCATTGAGGTTTTGAAAATCCAGAGTCCGTCCAATCATAGGCTGCTTCTATTCGCCATAGCATAAAAATAGGTAACTTAATTCCGTAACCAACAGAACGAACCCAGGGAGAGAATTTATCAGGTAGATTATTCCCATATTTTGCTTGCAGGTAAGCAAAATCTTCAAATTCTCGTTTATCATCCCAAGCCGCTCCAATATCCATAAATACATGTCCAAGAATATTACCTAATGTCATTTTGAAGGGGAAGCCAACTTGTAGATATTGAATTAATGGAAAACGAAATTCTAGATTTGCAAGAGCCACATTAGTGCCAAATCTTTCTGAAAACCTAGCACCTCTAAGAGGGTAAGCAAATTCAGAAAAGTAAATATCCTGCAAAAGAGATTTATTCTGACTATCTAATATTACATTTCTCCACCTAGCTTCATTTGTATCACCATCATTGACACCATTCGTTGATCCAGTGCCTAAAAGCCAATTTTGCATTCCTCCCAAATAATATTTTTGAGGATTTTGTCCAGTACTGGTTCCAAAGAATAATCGTCCTGCGAATGAATAATCTCTATTAATCATATGATATTTTCTAAGGTCAACTTTGAATTTTTGGTAAGAGACACCTTTTCCACCCATAGCAGGGCTCAATTCGACTGTGGTATTCTGCCTAAACCCATCAATAGGGCCAGTAAAACCAAATACTGAATTATCATAAATATAGCTCAATGTTGGATTTGCAGAAACGAAACCATCTTCATCCACAATTGTATTTTGGTTTTCAAAAGAATTTATTTCAAATAATTTATAATCTAAATTATGAAATACAAGGCCTGCATCAATTCGATGAAATCGATTAAATGGCCTTGATGCCATTGTAGCAAGTCCATAGTGTCGCATTCGCGCTGTTTGTTCTACTGGGAATCCATACTGATTATAATAACCACCAACAAAGAAGAAATCAGCTTGATGAAAAATTGTAAAATAATAATCTATTCTATTTTTCAAGTAAGCATAGTTCAAAAAATAATCACTATTTGTGAGTGAAATCTGAGATTCAATTGCTAATGATAACTGATGATCGCCCATTAGATCACTAAAATAAAAAACAAGTAATCCTTGATGCCCAAAAACATTATTGTATCCATATGAGCCTTGTGCAATATCTAAACTAAATTTGGTTTTGTAGACTTGAGGGATGTATTCTCCATTATTTCCAATAAATGCTGAATCAGGTTTTAAGGATATGGGATCTTGCTCAAAATCTTTATCATTATAATGTTCATACTCATAGGCAAAGATATATGAAGAATAATCTGTTGTCATTGCCTGAGTTCCTTTTCGCTTATGCTTTCTTAAATCTGCTAATTCTTCCATATCATTACTTTTGCGATTTGCTATATAATTGGTAGGCTTAACAAAAACTTCTTCAAGATTCAATGGATTGTTTAAACGATAAATATCCCAACCTAGCCCTGAATACCCAGAGAATACTAAGGACCCATCATCTTTTGTTAAGCTTAATTGGAATAAACCTGTGAGCAGGTTTGTTACAACTTTTGATTCTCCACTATCTAAATCATGATGAAATAAATTCCAAGTGCCTTGATAATCCGCAGTATAAAAAAGCATATTTCTAGTATTAGAAAAAATAGGATAATTCTCATTGAATTCAGTATCGGTTATTTGAGTGATTCTCTTCGTACTAACATTAATTGTATAGATATTTTTTTGACTGTAATTGTGAGAAAACATATCTTTTGCAGAAATATCTCTATCTCCAATATTGTTGCCTCTATCAGATACAAAAACTATCTGTTTACCATCTGAATTCCACGAGGGCTCTGTATCTGAGTAAACATCATTTGTCAGATTAGTAAGTTCTTTTGATATCAAATCATACGAATAAAGATCACTAGCTCCACCTTCATTACCAACAAAAGCTAACTTATTACCATCTGGACTCCATGATGCCGTAAAAACACCATCTAATTCAAACGGAATTTTTTCTTGCTTACCAGACTTAACATCAATGAGATAAAGAGCATCCGAAGAACCTGCTTTTGCAGCAATCACAATTTTTTTACTATCAGGAGACCAATTAATACCTGGCTGCAAAAATTTTAATTCTTCAAAATCAATAGATCGACTACCTTTAATTAATCTCTTTATCTTTTTTCCAGATATTGCATCCAAGATATATATATCCATATAACCTGAACGATCAGAAAGAACAGCAATATGGCTACCATCTGGTGAAATTGTAGGTGAAACATTATAAAAATTTTTCTCTTTTTTATGATCTGTTAATCGCTGCGCTATATCTTTTACTTCATCTCGACCAGCCACATCAGGGTAGTATTCTTTCTTAATATATTTGTGCCATTGTTCGGTCAATTCTTCAAAATCCATACCTAAGGCATCTTCAAATCCTTTTTGAGCATTTCCATAACGTTTCATTGATTGAAAGATTTCACCAATTTTTTCACGCCCATATTTACTGGCTATAAATCTCCATACTGATTGACCACCTTTATAAGCTAAAAAGTATTCTAACTCTCTAATTGTAGGTATCCTCTCGTTAATAGCCAAATCACGAATAATCATATCTGCTTCAGTATCCCAATTCATCGATAGATATTCTGCTAGTCCTTCATTTGTCCACAGTGGAAGCATTAGTCTAATATTATTAGATACGACATTCTGCATTCGTCCACCATAGACTAAATCATTAATCATAGCATGAACTAATTCATGATGAACAACATGTCTAAATGATTCATAGTCACCTTCAAAAGGTAAGACTATGCGATTTTTATATAACTCTGTAACACCGCCAATACCTTCTTGCATATAGACACCAACAACATTGTTTTGCTGAAATTCATTATGAGAATGATAGACGATTATTGAAACTCGTTTCTTCAAGTTCCACCGCAAGTGTATTGCTATTTGTTCGTAAGCTTTTGATGCAGCCTCCATCGTAAAAGTTGCTAGCTCAATCTCATCTCCATAATAATAGACATCAAAATTTGGTGAGGATATATAATTCCAATCAAAATCCCTATATTGAACTTTATTTTGCCCAAAGGATTGTGCAGAGATAATAGATCCTGATAGGATCAACATAATAAAAATAAATCGTTTCATGTATTTATAACGTCGAATTTAAATTCATAGTTCCTCAAATTCGACAATAAACAATGAAAAAAGTTAAAAATAAAAAAATTAAATATTGTTCATTCAAGATTGACTGTCCCCTCGTGAAACTCTTAGTTTAAGCACTATGGATTTACCAATCTATTTTATATCCGACATTCACTTAATGTTGAAAAGAGAAGAATCTGAGTTAAAACGACAAGATATTCTTTTTGAATTCCTTGATCACGTCAAGGAAACTGGAGGGTCTCTAATTATTAATGGAGATTTGTTTGATTTTTATTTTGAATACAAAGATGTAATTCCTAAGGTTTTTGTTCCTTTCTACAATAAGATTTTAGATATTCGAAAATCTGGTATCAAAGTTCACTATGTATTGGGGAATCATGATTACTGGGTACTAGATTTTATTACGGAGACTCTTTTTGATAAAACTTATTTTACTGACACAACCTTTAGTGTTAACGGAAAGAATATTTATGTAACACATGGTGATGGTTATCTATCTTGGGATCGTGGATATAGATTTTTAAGAAGAATTATTCGCTCTCGATTATTTATATGGATTTACAGATGGATACATCCAAATATTGGTTATGCTTTTGGACGTTGGGTTTCGAAAAAAGGTGAGAATTATGAACATTCGGACCAATACAACGAGCGTATAGCCAATGAGATGTCTATTCATGCAGAAAAACGTTTAGAAGAAGGGTATGATTTTTTCGTTGCTGGTCACTACCACCAAGCAAAGGAATTATCACTCAAAAGTGGTAAATTGGTTATACTCGGTGATTGGCTCAGTTTTTTTTCTTATGCAAAATTTGACGGTCAGGATCTAAACTTACATTATTGGGTAAAAGATGAAGCATCTTAATCAAATACTATTCATATTAATGATTTGCCTTTGTTTTGAAGGCTGTTCTATGATCAAGAAATTTCTACCTGGGAAAAAGGGGTCGGATGATATTTCATATGAACTAATTGAGAATCTTAGTACAGCTTTTAGTGAAGGTAAGCTTCAAGCTCTTGAAGAAATGATTGCGATATATAATGATACTAATCAACCTTACGATGTGCGAATGGCAGCTGGAAGAGCTTTAGCTGAAACACAACATCCAACTGCATTAAATGCATTATCTGAGACAGTCGGTGAAGCAGCAGCTTTAGATGTTAGTTTTATGATTGGATCTATAGAATTGTTAGCTCAGTTTCGCGATGATCCACGTGCTGCAGACGCAATGGTAAATGCAATGAATAAAGTCGAAGAAAAAACGAACTCACTGCAATTAGCTTTAGTTAAAAATTTGAACAAAGTCAGAACTAAAGATCAAGTTTTGGCGCTTTTAGATTTATATGAAGTAAGTCGAAGTAATTTTAATCGAACAGAAAAACTACTCACAGAAACACTTGGAGCCTTGGGCACAGATGAAGTTGTTCCAATATTAACAAAAATATCTAGAGACCCATTTGTTAAACTAGGTATAAGAAATCGGGCATTGGAAATCCTCGGGAAGAAAGATCCTTCTCAAGTTGCAGGTGCTTTCGCTGAGTTACTCGGTGACCCAGAAACAAATTTAGAAGTTAGAAATTTTGCTCTTGATACTATGAAAGGTGTAAAAGAAGAAAATTTAATTTTAGCGCTATTGCAGACATACCGAACAGGAAAAGATCAATACTATAATATCCTCAATACTCTACTCGAGGCACTTGGGGAGTTTGATGATCCAGAAATTAGACGTTCTGTGGAGGAAATAGCTATGAATGATTCATACCCACTTGAAATTCGTATGAAAGCTATTGATAAATTATCTGAAATCAGTGACCAATCGGTAATACCATTACTGATGCCCGTCCTGTCCGATTATAATCAATACAAACTCCATGCTCCTATAATCCAGGCAGTTAGAAATTTGGGCGGATACGATCAATATAAACAAGAAATCAAACGGCGCACTTTTGAAGCTCATCAAAAAGCAGTAACTATAAATGACTAAATTTCTTTTACCTTTACTATTGCTTAGCAGTTCAATTGCTCAAGATAAAGATAGTTTATCAACTACAGTTTCAGATACTATCCAAATTGACCAAATTCAAAAGGAATTATCAGACTCCACAAATATCAACACTCTAGATCGGATTATGGAAAGTGATGCAATCAAAGAATTGGGGAGTGCTGAACAAAATCAAGAGAAAACTTATAATGATTCAATTGAAGAATCAATTCCCCTACCGGATGTAAGAAGATTAATTAAAGAAACTGATAAATTAGACTCCGATAAACCCTTTTTTGAATTAAAAAGTAGCATTGACCTACTCCATCAACAAGTTGATTCCTTAAAAAAAGTAATATCCACTTATGAAAAAGGAAAAGGCGCTATGCCCACAATTGATGAAGATTTACTTAATCTTATAAAGGTACCCCAACTTCGTCATAGAGTTGAACTGCAGAATGGTACAATTGTAAATGGTGAAATTATAGAAGAAGATGAGTTAGGAATTATTATCCAAACATCTATCGGACAATTAGCTATTGAAAAAGATAGAATCATCGATATTATGGAAGATCTTCCACCTATTGCTAAAGTTGAGTTGATTTCCGAACCATTTGTTGATGCATTCCCAGATCGAGAAGAAATCACAGGTTCAATAAAGAATATAGGTACAAAACGTGCTGACTTTGTCAGAGTGATTGCCCATCTTTGGTCTCCAACAACATCTTTATTACAACAAGATTCTGTTTTTATATCTGGAAAAAACCAGAAATACTATACTGGAATTAAATCAGATTCAGCATTAGAACCTGGAGCAATTGTCGATTTTAAAATTACTATCCCTATTACTGAAGCAGATGAAGTATCTTATCGTACTTACGAAGTTCGCTGGGAATCTTATAAATAATAATTACAGATGTGTTTGGTACACATCATGAAGTCTCAATAGACCACAACATAATTTCTCATCATCATTTACAACTGGTAGAACTGATATTTGAGATTCACGCTCTTCCATCAAAGTCAACGCATCCCTTAATGGGGCTTTTATATTGATCGAGATAGGATTTGTGGACATTATTTCGCTCACTAGCATTTTGTCAATATCGCCATTTTCTGCTAAACATCGTCGTAAATCTCCCTCTGTGACAATTCCTAAAAGAGTTTCATCACTTAAAACTAAAGCTGCCCCATATGGCTTTTCAGTCATATCAATTACAACTTTTCGAAGTTTATCATCTTTTTTTACAACTGCTATATTATTAATAGGTTGCATTATATCTTCTACAGTGAAACGGAGCCGCCTGCCAAGATCGCCAGCGGGGTGAAGCTTAGCGAAATCTTCATGATTAAACCCTTGATGACTCATAATGACAGCAGCTAAAGCATCACCAATTGCTAAAGTAAGCGTCGTACTTGCTGTTGGAACTAAGCCTAAAGGATCTACTTCTCTAGATACAGATGCATCCAAAACAATATCCATATGATCCACTAAAGAAGATTTCATATTACCAAGTATTCCTATTAAAGGAGAATTAAATTCTTTAAGAATTGGAATTAGCTTAACTAGCTCAATAGTAGAACCACTTTTTGAGATTAAGATAGTTGGATCTCCTGGCGCATATATGCCTAGATCACCATGAGTAGCTTCAGCTGCATGCAAAAAAACTGCTTTATTTCCAATACTACATAATGTAGCTGCTATTTTTTGCGCAATTAATCCAGATTTTCCCATACCACAAATAACAACTTTACCTGGGTGCTTAACAATTAAATCGCAAGCTTCCACTACGCTACTAGAGATTCGGTCTGCTGCATTAATTAGTTCTTGTCCTTCATCATGAAGAATAGAACTAGCAACTGATTTTAACTTATCATCTGTCATAAAGAATAAAATTTACATCTTACTAGCAAGCATTACCATAATCGCATTTTGTGCATGCATCCTATTTTCAGCTTGGTCGAAAACAATTGAATTTGATGATTCCATTACTTTATCAGTTACTTCTCTCCCTCGCTCTGCAGGTAAGCAATGCATAAACAATGTATTTTTTCCTGTTGAATTAAGCATTGAAGAATTTACTTGAAAATCTGCAAATGCTTTTTCGCGGGTTTCGACCTCATCTTTCTGCCCCATCGACGCCCAAACATCTGTATAGATCACATCAGCATCAATAATATCTTTTTTGGGATCATGACTTAATTCAAAAGTAGATAATCCAGCTTCTTCGATTAAACTAATTGTTTTTGTATCTGGCTCAAATCCTTCTGGACAAATACATGTAAAATGGAGTGGTATTCGGGCAGCTAAACGAAGCCATGAGTGTACAATATTGTTTCCATCACCCACGTATACAACTTTCATTTCATTAAGATTCCCTCTATGTTCATAAATAGTGAATATATCTGCCATTATCTGACATGGGTGATTATAGTCCGTTAATCCGTTGATTACAGGAACTGTTGCATATTCTGCCAATTCAAGAATATGCCGGTGATCAAATAAACGAGCCATAATCATATCATTATATCCACTAAAAACTCGAGCGATATCCTTTACTTCCTCCCTTTTGCCAATCCCAATATCATTGGGCCCCAGATACAATGCATGACCTCCTAATCTGAAAAACCCTGTTTCAAAGGATACCCTTGTTCGTGCAGAAGGTTTAGCAAAAATCATTGCTAAGGAGCAATTATTGAAGGGTTGATAGTCTTCCTTATTTAATACTTTTGTTTTTATTTCTTTTGCAAGATCAATAAAATCCAAAATTTCTTGTGTTGTTAAATCAGTAATATGTAAGAAATCTCGCTTCATATTATATCTTGTAGAATAGTTGAGTATTAACTTTGAACCGCGATTTATTTTTTCATTAATAGCTTAAACAAACGTGAATTCGATGGTAAAACCAAGGTGGTTTTATCATCTATCACTTTTTTATAAGCATCTAAAGTTCGAACAAACTCATAAAATTTGGGATCAGATGAATACGAACTTGCATATATATTTACAGCTTTAGCGTCACCATCTCCACGCAAACGCTCTGCTTGTTTATAAGCATCTGCCAAAATAATTGTTTTATCTCTATCGGTAGCAGCACGAATTTTTTGTGCTTCTTCTTCACCTTCAGAACGATATTTATTAGCCTGTCGTTTTCTTTCCGCTTCCATACGTGCATAAATAGACTCTTCATTTTCAGCTGGTAAGTCAACTCGTCGTATTCTCACATCCACTACAGAAATACCATAATCCTTAGTCGCGTTATCACTAGCTGTGGTAACTACTTCCATAAGTTGTTCTCGATTTTCCGTAATGATTTCAACCATATTATGAGTCCCTAATTCTCGTCGAAGCTCCGAATAAACAATGTCATCCATTCTGCTTAATGCGGTTGGAATTGCTTGTACTGTCTTTAAGAATTGAAGAGGATCAACAATTTTCCATCGAATATAATTATCAACGATAAGGGTTTTTTTATCTTTGCTCAAAATTTCTTCTGGAGGAGAATCATATTCCAATAATCGATTATCAAAAACGATTTTCTCTTGTATCGGAAAAGGAACCTTAAAATTAAATCCTGGATTAGTAATGTTGCGAACAGGTTTCCCAAATTGAAGAATAACAACTTGTTCAGTCTCATCTACTATAAATAAAGTAGTTACTCCAATAAACGCAACTAGGAAGCATAATATCATCATTGTTTTTTTCATGATTATTTATCTCCTTTTGTTTTTAGATTAAGAAGATTAATAAGATTGCCACCACTCTCTCCATCTGGAACAATAATCTTCTCTGTATTTTCTAATATTTCCTCAACAGTTTCAAGATACATTCGTGTTTCAGTGACACCTTTCGCTTTTCGATACTCTTTTAATACTGCATTAAATTTTGCGACATCTCCCTCTGCTCTTGCGATACGAGCTTCCTTGTATCCTTCGGCCTCTCTGATCATAGATTGAGCTTCACCACGAGCTTTTGGAATTACATCATTTCGATATCCTTCAGCCTGATTAATCATTCGATTTTTATCTTCTTTAGCAGAGGCTACATCTTTAAATGCTGCAACTACTTGCTCTGGAGGACTAACATCTTGAAGTTGAACAGCAACAACTAAAATACCAGTTTCATATTTATCCAAGATAGATTGGACGAGGCCCTTTGCTTCTTCTTGGATCATAAATTTACCAGAGGTTAATGCTTGATCAATGTTGTGACGTCCAATAACAGTTCTGAGAGACGCTTCAGACGCTTGTCTTACTGTCACTTCTGGCTTAATAAAATTAAAAACATAAGCAATGGGATCTTTAATCCGGTACTGAACAATCATTTCAGCGTCAACTATATTTTCATCGCCTGTTAACATCAAACTCTCTCGTTCAACTGTTTGATATTGATTTTTTCCTACACTTCGAAAACCAATCTCGATTCTTTTAACCTCTGTCACTTTAGGCGTTTGAACTTTTTCAATAGGGTAAGGAAAATGATAATTTAATCCGGACTGCGCCGTTCGAGAATATTTACCAAATGTTTGTACAACACCAACTTCATCTGGTCCAACCACGTATATACCTGTAAGTAGCCAAAGACCCAGGGCAATTCCAAAAATTGAGAATCCTCCAATGGATAATACTGGAACTTTTATTTCTTGGTCTCCAACAATAATTCGTTTATATGCCATTCTATTTCCTTTCTAATGAGCTAATTTGCGTCGAAGTCTAGCGACTGGAAAGTGCAGTTGTTCTCTATATTTTGCAACTGTCCTTCTTGCAACTGGATAGCCCTTGCTATTTAATTTCTTTGCTAGATTAGTATCAGTTAATGGTATTTTCTTATCTTCATCATCTATCAACTGCTTTAACAAATCTTTGATGGTATTTGTACTGACTTCTTCTCCGTTGTCAATAATATATCCATCTGTAAAGAAAGATTTTAATTCAAAAATGCCATAGGGTGTATCTACATATTTTCCCCTAGTTGATCGACTAATCGTAGAAATATCCATTTTTATTTCATCAGCGATATCTTGAAGCTTCATAGGGATTAAAACGTCAGTGTCCCCTTCAAAAAATCTTGTTTGCCTTTCAATAATTGATCTCATCACTTTAGATAATGTATCGCGTCTTTGCTCAATAGCTTGTATAAACCAAGATGCTAAATCAAATTTTTCCTTTAAGTATTTTTTCGTATCTGTACTAATATCATTCTTGTCAAGCATTGTAACATATTCATTACTGATATTTAATTCAGGAAGAGTGGAATCGTTTATGATAATCTTCCATTGTCCATCTTGTTGAACTACTAGAAGATCTGGAATGACAGTTTCACTCTCCTCACCAAACTTTCCTTTACCTGGGTGTGGATCTAACTTACCAATTACATCAATAACATCTTCTAATGTTGCATTATCTATATTTAGTTTTTTTTTAATTTTTTCATAGCGATGATTTGCAAAATCATCAAAATAATTCATAACAACTTGGTAAGAAACTGTATCCTGTTTATCTACCAATTGAATTTTGAGACATTCCTGAAGATCTCTAGCAGCAATGCCAGGTGGATCTAAGTGCTGAATTTTCTCAAGAATACTTAACACCTCATCATCGGTTCTTTCATAACTATCTGCAATTAGAACTGGTTCAATAGTTAAATATCCATTTTCATCTAAATTCCATAAAATTTCTTCCGCAATAGCTCGTTCCCAATCCTTAAACTTATATGCATCTAATTGTTGTACTAACCCTTCAATAAAATCTAGCTGAGCCTTGACAGGAATATCGCGGTCCTGAACATTGTTATTTTCATAAATATTGGCTGGCTCATATTCATCAGGATCTTCATCGTATTCAACTTCTTTTTCTAAATCATCTGCTGCTGATATTGATTCATCATCAGTTTCTGACTGTTCTAATAAAGGATTACTTTCTAATTCATCTAATATTTTCTTTTCTAAAATAGAAATATTTAACTGAAGTATATTAGCTTGCATTACTTGTTGAGGTGATAATGATTGCCTCAAAGATTGTTTTTGTTTTAATGTGGTCATTTATAGAATAAAGCGCTCTCCAAGATATAGTCGTCTTGCTTCTTCATCATTAGCCAAAAATTCCGAAGTCCCCGATTTCAATATTTTCCCATCAAATAAAAGATAAGATCGATCAGTTATAGATAAAGTTTCTCTAACATTGTGATCTGTAATTAATACTCCAATATTTCTTTCTTTTAGAGAATGAACAATAGCTTGAATATCTTCTACTGCAATTGGATCTACACCTGCAAAAGGTTCATCTAATAGAATAAAATCAGGATCGATAGCTAAGGTTCGTGAAATCTCAACTCGGCGTCTTTCACCTCCTGACAAATTTGCGCCTTTATTTTTTCTTATATGTTGGATAGAAA
>Ga0208407_1000050_pt1 | contig 55792 bp, 75 predicted proteins | sample ETNtaG_9_FD_185775 | JGI IMG/M metagenome (GOLD analysis project Ga0208407, IMG submission 185775) | Marine microbial and viral communities from oxygen minimum zone, Eastern Pacific Ocean - ETNP201406SV69 (SPAdes) (version 2) | ecosystem: Environmental > Aquatic > Marine > Oceanic ...
CCTTGACCTTGTCCTTGTCCTTGTCCTTGTCCTTGTCCTTGACCTTCGCCTTGACCGCCCGCATCGGATTCTCCACCGCCGTTAGTTCCGCCATCACCCGAACCTGCTTGAGATTCTTGATAATCGGGGTCGTAAGCATCGGGAATACCGTCACCATCGGAATCGGAGTATTCACCATCGTTAGGGTCGTTAGGGTAAGCATCGCTACCATCGGGCTTTCCATCCCCGTCTGTATCTGCGTTGTTAGGATTTGTTCCTCTCGCATACTCTTGAGCGTTTGTTAGACCATCACCATCGGGGTCGCCGTTAGCATCGCCACCATTAAGGGGGTCTAATCCATTAGAAACTTCCCAACCATCGGGTAGGCCATCGCCATCGGTGTCGGGATTATTGAAATTTGTTCCTTCGTTTTGTTCTTCGGCGTTGGTTAATCCATCGCCATCCCAATCTGCCCCGCCATCGGAAGGGTCTAATGGGTCTGTTCCATCTGCGCCTACGACACCCGCAGACATAGCGAGCATAAGGGCAGTTAGTATTGTAAGTAGTGCATTCTTGATATTTGATTTGTTTTGATTCATATTCGTTCACAGTTATTGTTTTTAAGGACACCAATTGTCCTTCTCCACCTATTTCATTATCTGTCATGCTATCTAAACATTCGTATCAAATGCTATCTAAAAATATCACGCATTCCACTTGGTCTTAGACCACCTTTAGGTGTGGGGGATTACGGGCAATACCATTCATTATCAAAGCCCGGCAAATGACCGCTATCATCCAATTCAAACACAAATGATTCCGATTCGCTTTCCATATTTTTGATTTCCTCAAGAATTGAATTCATCATTTTTCGCATATCGGAGATGGCTTTTTCATCCAATTCCCCTAAAATTGACTCTATTGGGGGCAATTTGAATGGTGTGGTTTCTCTCTTGACTTCAAATGTCACGGTTTGTGTTTCAAAACCATCTGTAAAAACACCCTCAACAAGACCTTCACGGTCAATAGTAAAATGAATGAAATCCATATCCAATTCAATCTCAAGCGCATCAATGATTTCCATAGGTGGTAAATCCGAAGGCATCATAACCACTTCTTGTTTTCTTGACTATCTATGCCTTCTCACGATTAGAGAAGTGCCGATACATCTTGCGGAAGATAGTTTCCACTTTCCCTATCATAGTGCATGAGAGTAAGTGATTCAACACCTGTCTTTTCTGCCGCAAGGAGGGTTGCTGTTAGTAAGGTTGTTAGACCTGTCACATAGAGGGTGCATTCTTTGATTTTAGAAAAGAAGGCTGATGCAACCGCAAAGTGATTAAGGAAATCCATAGGATTCTCAACCTGTGAAAAGATGAAGCCATCAAGTGCTTCACCGTTGTTCTGCTTGATTTCGTGTCTTCCCTCGCATAGTCCGATGTGCATAACACCTTCTTAGTGCTACGGGTATATGAACCCTATGATTATTCTTCTTCGTGGAAGCGACCCGAATAGGGGTCAAGACGAGGATTAGGAATCATCCCCCATGACTCTAACATATCGTTCTCAATACCCACATTTTCAATAAAGTCGGGGTCGTGTAGTAATTCACAGGCTTTAATGTAGCCACCACTTGATAAGGCGGCCTCAATAAATGTCTTTTGGTTGTCGTCTAACTCCACTTGATAAACAAGTGCATGACGGTGTCGGTTGGCTTGCGCTCGCAACACTAAAAATCCTAAACTTTCTTTGTGGTCTTCCAATTTCATAAATGATTCAAGACCATGACAATCGGCAATTCCAATATATGTTGTTTTTCCATTCATTATATCACTTCATAGGCAAGGAAATTCTTCCCAAGCATCCATTTCTTGTATTACTTCGTAATATCCGCAATCAACACATTCACACAATTCCCTCATGTATCTTTTATCAATAACGGTCTTAATTTCCGAATTGTGATGGGAACAACAATATACACAATCTTTAGCATCTGTTTCCCCACAATCGGGACACTTGACATCTTCCGCCATATCTATTCGTAGTCCGAACAGGTTATTAAGGGTTGCTATTACGAGGAAGCCAATTCAAACTGCACTTGTCCACCATCAATATCTTCAATGACTAATTGTTTTATACCCTGTCGTGGAGAGGGAGGGTATTGCGTATGTTGTTTCACTTCAACATCAAACAGGTTATAGTATTCTCCGACTTGAGGAAGGTTTTGACCATAATAGAAAATGACATATACAGTATCGTTAGGTGTGACCATTGTTATTGTCCTACCTTGACCCGCCATACCCTTACGATAAAATGGCCTTGAAACATTGAGAACCCAACCGCCTACTTGTTTGATATATGCGCCTACATTATGTGCATGGGTGTCGGGCTTACCTGCATTTCGTAAGGCCCACATTTTCTTCTTTGCATCAGCAGGTGTGATAGCAGGTTCATTTTGTGTTTTCGTCACCGCCGTAGTCGGTGGAGTAGCCGTTGGTTGTGATATGGAGGGTTGAACAAGGGTTGGTCGGAAAGCATTATTCACTTTATCTAATTGAGAATCAGTCAAATATGCTTGCACAACATCGTCATCTGTATTTACACGCACTAAGCCTGTCCCGTATTGTTTCAACATTTCCATATCGCCACCAAGTTCATCCCAACCAAGTAAGGCTAAGAAGGCCACGATGTCGGGATTGTAATTGACCTTTCTCATATAGGCTCTATTGTGATAACCTGTGCTTCTTATTCTATTAACAATCCTTGAATAATCCTCTCGTTTCTTTCGCAGTAATTCTTTTGCCTTGCGGTCTGCTTCCTCTTTAGCCTTCCATGCGGGGAAAGCATCCCATTGGTCTTGAGTCATATAAACCATATCATATTTTGTTTGATAAGCCAAGTTTCTTTCCCTGTAATTGTATATTTTGTTCAAATAACTATACATTTGTGGGTTTTTGTCCCAATCTGCCAAGTCCGGGACTGTGAACCACTTTCCATCAGCGTTAATTTTATCGCCAATAGTTTTCTTAACTTGTTTCCTTTGAGATTTGTAGTCAGCCTTTTGTCGGCGTTTGAAATCGTGAAGTGAAAACATCTTCCAAATTTGAGGGGCTTCTCGCACCGTCTTTATTCCGACATATCCAATTTTCGCTGTTGCCTTGAGCCTTTCAAGTAAATCTGCTTGTCCCCTGTATTCGGAAGTAGTGGTATCAAGATTCTTAATCCAATCAATCATACGGGTTTGCATCTGTTTAACGAAATCGCTATCGGAAGCGGGAGGGAGAACAGGAACAATTTTCAAAGCCCAATCACTTCTCCAACCTCTCAATTTACTTTGAATGTATGAAGATGAAGGATATTTTATTTCTATTTCCTTAATGTCGCCTGTGACTTCATCAATGATTGGCGTTCCATCGCTTTCATTAACGACCATTACTTTCTTGTATTCAAAATCAGTATTCATACCTTGAAGCCAAATACCCTGTGAACTTTGCCAACCGAAAGATTGCATACTTCCTGTTTTACCTTCTAATGGTTGAAACATCCATTGTGGAGTTTGTGTAGGGTCATTTTCATAAAGATTGAACATACGCCCACGCAATAGAGCCACCGCTTTTGCTACGGTAAATTTCGCTTTATCTTTGCTTGCACCAATGAAACAACCCTCACCATCCTTGCCCTTTCCTTGAATTAGGTTGCTTAATGTTCCGTGACTGTAAATTTGTGTAGGGTCTTTAATTTCCCATAAAGATTTCCTCTTACCTGCAAGCCATTCACGCTCTCTTTGTCCATAGAACATGACCATTCTTTCGCAGTAATCCCAAATTCCCATTTCCTTGTAGCCCCAACCCGCAGGGTTAGAAGGTGAACCATTCGGGCCATAAGAACCTACCTGTCTATCTAATTCATAGAATGCCGCAATTTTATCCACATCAAGACCCATGAAATCGGAAAGACAAGCACTTCCTAATTGGAGAATTTGTCCCTTTTTCAAATCAAGTGGGGGTATATTTCCTTTGAGGCTCTTTTTGGTATGCTGTTTAACATCGTCTTTTGCTTGAACGATATAAGCGGTGTGGCGACCAACATTATCACCTTTAGGATTACAAATGTCACATTTAACGCTCTTGGTGCTTGTCCATTGGTCGCCAATCGCTTGTAAAACAGGAGTCATTTTCGCCACACGCTTTTCGTGTTCTTCATCCGACATAGCGGCATCCTTAACGATGGTTGGGAAGATTCCTTTTTTCAAGTCACCTGCGGTATTTTTGGCTGAACCATAATTCACAAACCCAATGTAGTCAAACTTAGGGTTAATCAAATCACCGTATTCTATTTTAACAGGAATTACATTTCTAACCCAATCACCATTAGGCAATTGACGAGCATCGGGAATTTGATTATTCATCGCTCTTGGTATCAAAATAGTAGGCAAAGGTCGTGTAGCAGGTGCTAACTTACTGTAATGGAATTCAATGGGTGGAATTTTTTGAGCCGCCGCATTAGACAATTTTTCCATCCGTGCCTCAAAATAATCCATTCTTGATGGGAGAATATCATATTCCTTAACATTGGTAATAGCCATACTGAACCATTATTGCTTTCGCTATCTAAAGGATATGATTTACCTTTGATAATTTCCTCAAAAAATCAGTAAAATGATTTCAAGACCCAATATGGTCGGCAGGTTTCCCACGATATTTGCAGGTGGAACATAGAATCTCTATGAAATCATTGTTCAATAACAATTCTATTTGCGGCCACGATAAATCCATCATAGGTTTTGCAGGTGGCTCATCCATCGCATATTCAATGTATAATTTTATTGGATGGACTTCCATGTTTCCACAATGGGGACAAGCATTATCAAAGCGTTCCAAAATAAACTCACGCTTTTTACCTCGCAAATCCTTTTTACGATTTATGTTTTTCTTAATCAATGGCTCACGGTTTTCCGAATAGTATTTCGGGTTATACTTCGCCATGTAAGCCCGTTTCTTTTCGGGGTCGGAGTAAGGCATAGTGTTTCCTTACTCTTCTATCTATCTAAGGCTACGGGTTCAAGACCTCTTTAGAAAAAGCATGACGATACCAACAGGAATCATTGTATAACCAATAAAGCGAAGACCTGCGGGATTATACCATGAGATTAAACCACCAATACCGATAACGACAAGAGGAATGGAAGTTTCGCTCATAAATAATTATTGATTAAACGACTATCTAACAACGAGGGTATATGAAGTGTGCAGAATGGAAAGGAAACAAAAAGCCCGATTAAAGCATTCCGCCTGTTAAAAGTGCTAAAATGCCCGGAACAGCCGCTATCAAAAACTCCCAACGCATCTTCCTCTCTTCGGCAGTTTCCGTTTCCATTTGCTCAATCTTGGCTTTGACTTCCCCAATCTTTTCTTCCACTACGGCAATACGACTAATCAAAGGGGGTTGGCCGTTTCCATGTATCATCGTTTTGTTTAACGAAGTAATATCTTCTTTCAACCTACCCATCTCGGTTTCAATGCGAGCGATAACTACCTTTGCATCTTGAGTTTCCTCAATAAAGGTTTCAAGAATCAAAGCGAGGTCTTCGGAGAATTCCTCAACAAGTTTTTCAGCGTCTTTACTCATTAGAGCGACCCCTTCCCATGATTTTGATGCGTAATTGTTTTGCATTTCGGAGAAGACAGTCATACCTGCGGCGAGTTAGGCCACACAGAAAATGAACATTTTCTGCCCGACTCTCCGCTTGAATAAGTGTTGCTTCAATCGTCATTTCCTCACCCCAAAAATGTATAAAACTGCAAGTGAAACACCTGCAATAATTGACGAATGCAACATCGGCTTTTCAGCGAAACGACCTTTGGTATCACGATTATATTCTGTTTCAGCCCTATGATAGTTTTTTGGTTCACCATATCTTGATGCTTCCTCTTGAGTATATGCTACACCATCAATTATTTCTCCGCCTTTTTTAGACCAACATGGGAGGCAAACATCGCCCCCTTTTGCATTTACTACATCGTAAGCCGAAACATAGGTTTTACAGTCCACACACCATTCTTCTTCATCTTCCGTTTCAGCACCGAAAAATCCTACTCTTTCATAATCGCAATCATTACACATTATCGTCTTTTCTTGTTCTTCACCATCTCGGTCATAAACAACATCTTCTGTTAAGGATTGACAAAAATCGCCATAAGCACCATCTTGCCAAGTATTTGTGTAAGATGGCTTACCCATGAAAGTGCGTGTGTAGGGTTTATTTTTACCACAAATTGTCATGTCGTTAGCACAAGCGGTGGTGCAATAATCTTCGTCATACCATTCGGGTGAATACATTTGGGTGCAACCTTCATATTGACAACCTTTCTCATCATATTCAACCCAATTCCCCATTTGTGGGAAATACCATCTGCCCTTAACACGAATTTCATTTGTTTTCGGGTCTTTGTAAATTTCCTTAATTGTTCCTTCATACTCTTGAGTTTCTTCATTGAAGTTAGGTTGTGCTTCAAAAGATTCTGCCTTTTGCTTCAAAATCTTTCGGTAAATGTTCTTTTCCCTATCACTACTCATACTTGGGCGGTAAATGATGCTTTCACCCATACCGTCTTTGTGGCCCTTTGAATAAGCGTAGGTATAACCATCGCTTTCGGAGTTTTTACAACCGCAGGTGGAACACATTAAACCTTATTCGGTTCACCCACTATCTAATAATTATGATTAAAAAGAACGCCGAAGGACAGGACTCGCACCCGCACAACCCGACTCGTCAGCCGTTGGCTTCATCCATTCACCCTCACCGAATATATTCATCGGGTCTTGGGTGGTCGGAATCTTCAGCAATCTCTCGGAGAGGGGTTCAGTTAATAAAGGTTTCTATGCCCATTTATCGGGCATTTCTGTTCCTTCCCAACCAACATAAATACGAAGGCCATCTTCAAGAGTCAATGTGATTTCATCTATCAATCCTTGAGGCACTTTTGAACCCACTTCAAGAATGTCATAATGGCTTGCATCAATGATTACAAATGTGTCCTTAGAATCAGTAGGGAGATAACAATTCAATGCGATTCCATCATACTCAACAAATTCAAACATCCAATCCTCATCATGGTTTTCTCTCAAATGCTTGCATAAATGTTCAATGGGTGGATTATCCAACATAACCCTCTATCCTATCAACGGTTATTTATACCTTTACTCGGAAGGCACTTCGTTTTCCACAGGGTTAAAGTCAATCTCGCAAACATCATTATCACAAAATCTTTCCACGACTATTTCTTCACCCTTGACACGACCAAAGGATAGTTTGCCTACCTTTGCATTCATTTCATGGTAAGTGGCTTCGTCAATTGATTCGTAGGGCATTTGAGGGTATGCACCATAGTCCAAACGAGGAAGGAAGGAAATACCTTTCAATTGATATTGGAATACATCAAGGGCTGATGCAATTTGTGTCCCTTCATTTTCGGGGTCAAAGGTCACGGTGCATGAAACTTGATTGTCAGCCCAATAACGCTGTGCAAGTGCGGCAAGGGATAATTGTTCCCACATAGAAACCTTATCCAATGTTCGGACACCTTCGCCAACATCAACAGGGATTTCCACAACGACTGTCGTTTTCTCCGAACCAAAAGCGGGTTCAATTTTATACCCTGCTTTCTCTAAGGATGGAACGAGGGTGGAATTGATACCAAGTCGCATTCTGCGAATGTAATAACGACTTTCGGGGAAATGAATTCCCGGTGTTGAACCTGCGAGTAGTGATACAGTCCCCGATGGTTTAATTGAAGTAGTTTTGATAGAACGAGGAATCGCCATCCAATCGGAATACTCCTTATCTAAGTTTTGAATGTGGTCATACCCTTCATCCATCCAATTCTTCAATTCCCCAACGCCACGATTAGCAATAAATTGAGCAATTCCCGACATAGAGCAACCAATTCTGCGATTTCGTAGCATGACCCGGTTAGTTTCCGCCCAATGAGTTTTTCCTAATGTGACAGTTTTTGCATAAAGATAAGCATACTTCAAAGTAGTTTTGTAATCTTCTATGGAATCGTGATTGGTTGGGAATGTTTCAACAAGACAACACAATTCGTGAGATTCAAGAGTTTGTTCTAAACAAGGATTTCCACCACTTGCTCTTTTATCTTTCCAATTTGGCTCATCAACCATGCGACCATACTTTCGCATATTTCCTAACCATGCGTAGCCCGGTTCTCCGTTTATTTGGACTCTCCTTGCTGATGGTTTGTAATCCATTCCTACTTCGGCATAGATAGAATTGTTAGATGTCCAACCGTATTCAGCACGATGAGGATTCACTTCGTAATTTTTCAAATCAAGGTATTCTTCGGAATCGGGTTCGCCAAAAACAATTTCTGCCGTTCTTCGCACATTCCCCGACACTACACACTTACCAATAAGATTCATAATATCAACAATAGCCGTTAGAGAAATCGGATTTCCAATTTCATTATCCAATGAAACCCTAATCTGTTCGTGTAAATCCATCAAAGGTTGTGGGCCACTTGATTCACCACCGAAGCCTTTAATGGCTACACCTGCGGGGCGGATTGTATCATAATCAAATTGGATTTCCCCTGTCCCCATAGAATAAGAATCAAGAAGCAATCTAACTGATTCAACCCATCCCTCTCTTGTATCGGGGATTGTCCAATTTTCAATCCTTCGCTCTCTATTCGGCCCTTTTAGAACAAGTGTTCCCGCACCTTTGGTGTCAAATCCAACACCGACTCCTAACATGGAAGCATCCATGAGAAAACAAAATGGATTAGAAAACTCTTGAGCAATATGGTCTGTGGAAACAAAGGCACAATTATTCAATGCCGCAAACAAATTCTTTTCTTCCGTAATAGCCGTTCCCATAGCCCAAAGGCCACGACCCGGCGGTAAGAATTTCATATTGAAAATGCGGTCATACATTTCTTGAGCAGAATGTTGTGCTTTCCAAGCATTCCATCCAAGCCCATTAGCATCAATGTGTTTCTTTTGCATATTGAATGTTCCTTCCACAACACGCTGAACAGTTTCCCACCATTGTTCGTTTTTACCATCTGCTTTCAATCTTGAGTAAGTCCTGTTATACACTAATTCACCCAATCCATTGAATCCAAATGGGGCTTTCTTTCTTCGGTATTTGACTACAAAATTGTCGGATAACTTAAACGGTTTGGTTTGCATATTACTCATCTCCATTGGTGGATTCGCTATCCACCGTTAGCGGGATTCTATCGTTGTCTTTCGGACTATCTAAATGTTGAGGCGAGATTGGAAAATCTGTCTTCAAGACCCAATTGAATAGCCTTCAAGACCTCATTCAGTAATCTTTTGAAAAATGGTTTCATCTTTCTTAGAACGAGATTTTATTACATTGATTGCTTGGTCTGTTCGGAATCTTTGGGCTAACTGTCTTGGTGTCGGCACTTCCTTTCTTCCGTTGTCTTTTAATCTAACGATAATCTGTCGGGCGGTCAATTGTTCCATCAAGCCCATAACTTTCTTAGCGGCTTCAAACATTGTTGGTTTTTTGTTCATTGTGTTTCACTTCCTTATGTGCGTGGGGCTATCCATCCATTGAGGATTAACCCCGACTCCTTCCATTCAGCCTTAATAACTGAACCATGACCACCTTTCATCGTGATTTGGGTCTTGGCGGCGGCAACCGATAGGAGGGAAAGTAAATTAGCAGGGGTCAAATCTGTTAGCCATATTTGACTTTGTTCGGCATGAAGCCCAACCTCATCTTTGGTTAAATCAAGAGTCAAAGTTTCATCGTCATTCTTGGCTTGGAATTTTATCCCCTTATCGTGCATAACGGAAATTTGAAATGATGTTAAATCTTTACAAGTCGTCAAAAATGCTTTCATTTGCTTAAAGGGAAGGTCAGCAGACCAATTCGCTTCCGATGGCGGGGCTTTGTGCCGTTTCATCAAAGATGCGTTTTTGCACCTTACACGCTTTTCCACGCCATTTGCAGACAAGATTAACCAAGTAGGGTCATTAACATGATATTCAACCGTTAAGGTGTCTTTAACGACAAGAGATTTCGTCATATCCTTTACATCGGCAATCAATAATGCAACCTCCACCGAATTATCGGCATGGAAATCATAACTCTCCGCAGAATCTTTAGGAATCTCTAAATCAAGCAAAGCCGTATTGTCCGAATTAAGGGTTCGTGTTTTAACCCCTTTACTTGAAAATGATAGTAAAATCATATCAGTCATATTTTCCACACCTTTAACAAAGGCTTTTGCTGTTTTTGCTGATAATTCCATCTTCATACTACTTCCTCCCACCAATCAAGGGGTCTTTGTTGAGTTTCACTTTTCTTTCGTTCTCGGATTACTTCGGGTGTCTTAGGAGTCGTTCCCCATGGTTTGTTAATGAATGCTTCCACTTTAGCCCAAGTTTTTCCAACGACAATTTTGTTTTCTTTTGCCGAGTCCCATGAACTAAAAAGCGATTTTAGATTCGGGAAATGGTCATAAAGTGATTTTGCCTTCTCCCTTCCGATACCCGGAATTGCTTGAAGAACATTATGATGTGCATTTCGTGATGACTTAACGGCGGTGACAGGGCGAACAAAATGTCCTTGTGTATCATCTTCCAATCTTAGTTTGAAAGCGTTGATATAACGAGCCGTTTCAGTAATGGTATCTGTATAGACCACAGGACATACTTCAACCGATACACGATTAAGGAATGCACGGAAATGACCCCAATCATCGGGGCTTGGTGAATAGAAATCTTCGGGCTTCCCTTCAACGATGACAGCGTAGTTATCGTGAGATTCTATCATACGGGCAATTTGGTCTTGGAGTCGCTTTGACTTCCATGCGTTTAATCCATCGCCCCATGTCTTCCTTTCAAATATCCAATCTGTTTCGCCACATTCAATAAGAATATCACCAACAGGCAATCGCTTCTTCTCATCATGCTTCAAAATGTGCGATAGAAACTCCCCTTCGTTGGAATCTATGGTGATACGACAGGGCATATCCTTTGATTGTCCAAAGGGGTATCTAAATGGTCGGGTTCAAGACCCAATTACCACAAGAACAATGTTTGCGATAAGGGATAGGGTGAAGGCCACCTTCCAACGGGACAGGCTTGCTTTAGTTTTCATTTCACTAATCCAAACAGTCGTGAAATTTCGGTCATACTGTTCCCATTCTGCTTGCTTGATATAGGGCATGATTCTTCGGTGTTGAAGCAGGTTAATAAAGTTTCCTAATAAGTCGGTTTAACCCAATCACACATAACACAAGACATGATTCGTTTTCCTGTCTTTTCATCATGGCGAACAAACCAAGCCCCATGAGGACACCATTTAGAGTCGTATTTGACACCTGCTTTTCTCAATTCAACAAATACATTACCCATGACCATTCTTGGTTCTAACAAGTATAAATACATTAGTGAGAAGATTTTTAGTTTCTCAAATTATTATCCCTTTTTTGTCTATGTCTAACTCTCTATCCCCTACGGGGATAGAGAGTCGTGTTCAAACAAGATTCATAATGTCATCAATTTGTTGTTCTTGTTTCTTATTTGTCCAAAGATTCCAAAGCACGATTCCAAAAGTCGTAATTGCTAATCCTGTCCTAACAGCAGACATCTTGGTTCGCTTGATAGATTCCTCTAACTGTCTATCGCCATTTGATTCTGCATCCCATGAATCTTCAAAGGTTTCAGCACCTTTTCGGATAGCATCAAAGGAAAATGATTCCACTAACCAACCATGACCTTGATTTTCAATTTGAGAAGTCAAAATGTCATAAATGTCGTGGTGTTCTTCATCTCCTTCAAGGTCAATAGAAAGGGTCATTTCCGTTGGCAATTCCAAATCCTCTTGTGTTTGTTGCTCATCGGCTTCCTCATCATAAGTGTCGTAGCGAATATCGGTAATCTTGAATGTTCGTGTTCCTTCTGCGGTTTCCGCATCGTCTTCATCTTCGGAAGCCCATTCCTCACGAAATTTTTTCGTTTGGAGAGCCATGACAAGAACAATCATCGTAGGTTCATCTTCATTTTCTTCGGCAAGGTCTATCCCTTGTTGGAGGCTTTGAACGGGAACATTTTGAAGAATTTCAATCATTTGCTGTAAATCTTCATCGGTTAGTGGCGCACGGTCTTCTATCCGTTCTTTCGTGAAGTTATATGTGAAGTGTTGTGCATACTCCCAATCTTCTGCCCCCAATGCTAAATCAAGACCTTCCATTGTTGCACCCGAAGCGATTCCCGAAATCTCGGCCTTTTCCACAGGAGGTAATTTCTTAGTTTCGGCTTCCAATCCATAATAGCCTTCTTTCTCAACAGGAAGTCCCATGTAATCCGCATAACAAGCCTCGCAACAAAATGACCTTTCACCAATCGCTGTCATTACTGTGAATTTTGAAGGTGAATTACAAATAGCGCACTTTCCTTTGGTAAGCCAAGTTTCCGCTTCAAAACCTTCTGTCTTGTATTTGGACTTCACCTTAGTTAATGGTGTTCCGCAGTAAGAATCATCAAACGGTCTTGAACCATAACCTGTGAAAGTATCTCCCGATTGCCTAATTTTCCCAAACCTTTGACTCTTTTTACACAATCGCTTGCCGAGTAATTTATCGGGTATTGACCAACCTGTTGTATTTATTTTACTGTCAATTTTAACGCTCATATCCTTTGTTCGCCATTTATTGCATTCGGGGCAAAAACCAACCCATTCAGTAGCCTCAAAAGATTCAGCCTTCCAAAGACCCTTTTCCTTTGCTTCGGGAATAAACCAATCGGGATAATCTTGTTCGGAAATCCACACCAAATACATGAGGGGCTTTGGATATACGATATATCCCTCTTTCTTAAAATAGTAATCATCTTTAGAAAGTTTAATCAAGCCCTTCTTTTCAAGTGTTCTCAAAACAGAAAGGCTAATGTCGTATTTTTTACAAAATTCCTTGTGGAAAATATCGGAGAATCCCGGCTCATTATCCCAATTGTATAGATTATCCTTTATCTTGTCTAAGGCTCTCCTTTGAATCCCTGTCAAATTTAGAAATTGATTTTTGCCCTCTTTATTGAGTTTCAAGATGTTTTCAACGGAAAAATCATCGTTCAAATAAGACCATTCATAATCGGAAGGTATCACCATGTCGTCAATACCAAATGGTGATTCAACATCCTCTTTCAAGTAATCGGGTAAATAATCATCGCCTTCATCGGATTCATAACCATAAGAACCTGTATTCAATAACTCAAATTGTGTATCGCTTTTAATTGTGGCTTCAATGTTGCTAACACCCTTCTTTACCAATGGGTCAAACACAATTTTCCATTCACCATCGGACAATTCCTCCTTTGACACCAACACGAACTCGGTGTATGGGGGTTTGAACCAATCTTGGGGAAATTTGAATTCCACACCTACGCCCAATTGCTCAATAGAAATTGTTGAAATCCCTTCTGCATTCTGCTCTAAATTTGTGCTGTCTGCGACAGAATCCCATATTTCGCACGGCATAGGCGAAAATTCGCAACAATCTCGGCAAATCTTATATCCCTCGCCATCGCAAGAGGGACACATTTCTAATCGTTGTTTTTTACAAGCCTCGCAAACCTTTTTCGCATCATTCATTAGATGACGGCAATTTGCGGCATCCCGTTGAGTTTGAAATGTTTGATTACATTTGCGGCATGACCACAATGGATTCCCACGATTCCAACGAGCCATGTTAAAGAATTAACCTTCTCGCTATCTAAGGATAACGAGAACAATTAGATAGAGGCAACATCAATAGGTCATCATGGATGAATTGCGGATTGACGAAGTATTGCTACATGAATGTATCATGGAAGCCACAGTCGGAGAATCTCAACATAGAGGCATAAAAGCCATTCTTGAAATGATTGCGATGGCGGGCTATCGGTGGAGAACCCCTGTCAAGGTCGTTTTATTCAACGGTGAGAAAGAAGCAGATTTAGACGATGATTACAACGAATATCTTGATGGTAGGGCTTGTGGTGAAACTGCACCTTTTGATAACGCTTAGGAATCGTGATGACTGATGGATTGTCCTTGTTGTCGTGGGCCTAAATGGGCTGTTAAAATGCAATTAAAAGATGGTTATTGGTATTGTGGATGCGGTTATGTCGTCAAAGCCCAAGATTAGATAGCGAAAGAATCAAAGATTCCCACATGGGGAAACTATTTCAAACCGAGAATATAATGCTGAAAGAAGAAGGCTTTGGTCAATTATACCTGTATTTCAAAGACACAACCGTTGAGTTTCACGAAGGCTTTGAATACGATGTAGCAATCCCGTTAGGAGAATTCAACCACGATGAATTAGAGGGTATCGCTAACGCTATCCTCACATGGCTTGAACCCGATGATTCCATAGAGTAATCATTCAAGGGGATGAGGCACATTCTTATCACCCAATGTCCAACGGAGAGTTTTGACTACGCCTTGAAGGGCTTTGAAATTACGAGCATGGAAAACCCACTTCTTGCTTCTTTGTGGATACAATGACATTTTTAATTCGTGGAAATTAAGTTTCCTTTCGGCCTTGTCAAGCATATCTTCAATATCTTCCCATGACCTTTCATACGAAAAGATGTCGGATTCTTGGTGGTCGGAGAGGGTCGCCATAACTCCTTCTGTCCATAATCAAGTATTTAATGGTTCTGTCGGATAAATTCTTCTTTCAATGCTTTTTTAAGCCATGTTGGGAAATCTGTGTTTAATGGTCGGAAAATCTTTAGATTCGTTCTTGAATACATTTTTGCTTCTTTCGGCCATTGGTAGGTTTGATGTCTTTTTCCATCATTCCCAAGTATGTTTTGTGAAACCCCACCCATCAATGAGCAAAGAACATTTTCACCTGCACCCCCTAATAATTCCCATTTGGAGTCGGGAAGCCATTTAGAACTAAACTTTGCACGAAGGAATTGATTTAATTCGTTGTTGTAGCCTGTGCTTGAAAAATCCTCTATCTTCTCTAATTCGCCGTCATTATCATAGTATAAAAAATACAAATGTGCCGAGTCCCCTTCTCTTTCAGCCACCATAATTCTTTGACCCCTGCTTGTGTCGGTGACGACTAAATCCCCATCCTTTAATGCGTCTTGGACTTCTTGGATGTCAAATGGAGATGGAGTCATCTCCTTATGAATTAGCCCCTTCCATTTATCATACTCGTCTATCTCGTCATCCTCATAAATGTCAGCATATTGAACAGTATTGATAATAGAACGCATATTATCCTATTGGTGCGCCCACTATCTAAATTGTGGGTTGTCCATCTCCAAACGGCAATCGGACTAAACGCTTCCATGTTAAGGCACGATGATAATAGTCATCAAAAATTAGATAGCCCGAAACATCAAATGCTTTCGTCAATTTTCTCACCTGTTCAGCACTTAACACGACTTTTTGACCATTCTCTATCTTTTCCCATGCTGAACCAAACTCTTTCTTACATTTAGAAATTGACCATTTATTATCCTCACGCACACGCTTAAGTTTTGCGGCCAATGTTTTGATATTGCTTGCTGAATAAGTCCTAAATTCTTCGGAAGGAATCTTTTCAAGAGTTTCATACTGTGCTAACAAGGCGGCGGCTTTTTTCTCCCCAATTCCATGAACGCCGGGAATGTTATCCGAAGCATCTCCCGCTAAGGCTTTCCAATCAGCAAAATGTTCAACCTTGACTCCATATCTTTCTTCCACATCTTCGGCAGTAATTTCTTTCCGAAAATTATTGAGGCGAACATCGGGATAACGAAGCATTTGAAAGAGGTCTGTATCGCCCGAAAGAATGACCACTTTGTTGCCTTTGAGCAGTTCAGCAAGACATAATTCCGCAATTAAGTCATCGGCTTCTTTATTTTCATCATAACTCGCTGTCCAATTAGGTTTCAAGGAATTGACTTCAAGACCTGCTGATTCAAAAACATCTCTAATATCTTTACCTTCGTGCGTGGATGCACCTTCGGCGGCGAAAGTCCGATTGGCTTTGTAAGAATCAAATAATGCCCCTCTCATTTGACGGCCTTTGACTCCATCAAAGCAAACAATAGTGGAACATGATTTATCATATTTTGGATTGACTCGCATTCTTGACATAAGCACTTCTAAGAATCCTAAATCCGAATTAAGGGCTTTTTGAAATTGATATTGGCGTTGAAACCAATTGGTTTTCTTCTTCTTGAAAGAATTGTGCGCTCGGCGCATTTTACCTTTGGGCGACCAATGCTTCTGCATACGCCCAACGAAATAACCCCCATCAATGAGAACAACAGTAGCCATTGATAACCTATTGTCTTACGAAGTATCTATGACTTCGGGTGAATGAAGGTGCGGGAGGGGTCGGAAAAATGACAAATCCGTTTGCGAACCCGCATGGTAGCAAGCCACCATTGAGAGAGGATAACCCCACTTATGTCGCAATTGTTCTTTGTTGGAACAGGTTAATAAACCTTAGTCCAAACCCTTCCAAACTTTGAGCATATATTCAGCATGATGGCTCAAGGGGTCATCCATATTAAGGGCTTCCTCAACAGTCATCCATTTGTATTTGTCGTGTTCATCGGATAATTTGACTTTAGGTTGTTTTCCACGAATGCGCCCCATGATACCGTGATAGATTTTTTGCATATTTTCATCAATATGTGGAGGCATTTTACGAATAATTCTATCGGGTTCAAGACCCGTTTCTTCAAGTAATTCTTGGAGAGCCGTTTCTTCGGGAGTTTCTTTGCCTTCCATTTTACCGCCCGGAAATTCCCATAAGCCATGAAATGAGGTTTCATTTTCGGAACGGCGGAGTAATAAGATTCGTGTTGGTTTATCAGCCTCAAGATGTAGTAAGATACAACCTGCGGCTTGACGGAATTTGTCAGTTTTCATGTTAGCCATGCGTTCCCCACATAGCGCATACTATTAAACTTTTCTATGGTTGCACAGAAGAATGCAAAGTATCAATCATCCAATTGTGTCCGATATTTTTCAAAACGAAAGTAAATCTCGCAGGGACTTTTTCACCATCAACAACAAATGTGTATGTTCCATTAACCACAGCGATTTCGTTGTAGGTCGCAGACGAAATTGAGGTAATAACTCCACAAGGTTTCTTTTGCACAAAAAAATCAAAGTAAGAACGAATTTCATTTCTTCCCGTCTTGATATTTTCTGCTAATGTCCCAAGTAAAACTGCATCTTCAAGATACAGGTCAGTAATGGCTTCTGCATCATGTGAACAAACCGTGTTTAACCAATGCTGAATAAAATTTTCGGGAGTTTTCCGAGATATGACCATGTTATTCATAAATGGTAATCCCAAAGGATTATGACCAAGCATAAAATCACTTCTTGGCTTTCATCATGCCTACGACAACAAGGAGGCCGACACCAATTCCGCCGTAAAGCATCCAATTCGGGCCTTCTTCGGGTTCAACCTGTGCGGAAACATCGCTTTGAGTAGTGATTACTTCTTCTTCCACTTCAATACAAGTGCTTGTGGAATCTTCTTCGTAGCCACTTTTACAATCGCCACAACATCCATCAGCACCCGGCCCATCACGGTTTTTGTCGGCACAATCAGCCTTTGGGAAATCGGATTGCTTCAAAACATAATATGAACCTGCGGGCATAGAGGAAATGGTGGATTGCATTTTTTGTGCTTCCGTCATTTGTGCATTTCCATACCAAGAACCTTTCTTTTCACCGCCTTCGGTGTAGTATGACCAATATGTAGGATTTGGGCCTACTTTAACAATATAAACTTTGTCGGCACAATCGTATGCTTTACCCGATGGGTAAATCGTAGCACCTGCATTAAATACTCTTGTTTCGCTGTGGAAAACATTAACGGTGTCCAATGCGTTGTGTCCGAACATAATTATAACTCCTAACTCTAACTATCTAATAACTACTTTTTGCTTCCAAATAGTTTTACGATACCGAAAACAACGATACCTGCTACGGCAATAGGCACAAGCGCAAGCGCACCAAGTCCCATACCAATCTTTCCAAGTCCCTCTCCAATGTCGCCTGTTTCAACACATCGGCAGGTTTCCACCCCATCGGCATCTGTGGACAGAACGGCCAATGTGCCTTCGGGACAGTCCTCTTGAGGGCATTCTAAACTTTCGTCTTCTTCCTCTTCTTCCTCTTCTTCATTTGCGGCCTCATCATCGGGGCTTAGGGATTCAAACTTGATTCCATGACCTTTGCTTATCGTCAATGTATTATTGAGCCAATTGATAGCCGCACTTGCCGATTCCCAACCCATACCGCCACTACCATTAGCAAATTTGAAACGATACCGCCCTCCCTCGGAAGAAGCGTTTTCATCCCAATTAACTATTGTGTAGTTTCCCTCATTACCTGCTTGTGGTTCTTGGTCAAAAATACTTGGAGATGCTTGAGCCATAAATAAGCGGCCTTCTGCCGCCATCAAAGATGAAATGTTTCCATAATTCAAAGGATTTATGCCGAACATAACTAAACTTTAGTGTGCCGACTATCTAATGATATTGAATCACGCCATTCCCAAAGCAAGCAAAATTAAACCGCCAATAGCCGCAATTGGAAACCATTCCTTATCCATTAAACTTGGTTCTTCAACAAGTGGTGTGTCTTTAACGGGTGGGTCATCATCACCGCCTGTTGAGGGACAAGACCAAGTATTTGTTGAAATATCAAAAACCATGTCCACAGGGTTTCCATCAGCATCGGGCAAACAAGTGCGACAATTACTCATTAAGCCCCTGCTATCGCCTTCCGTGCAATCCCAAACACAAGCCTTTGATGAGCCACCGGGTTTAGCGTTAGTATTGGCTTCGGAGTCATAATTAGTAGCGGAAGCATCCATGCAACCAATCTTAGTGTAGTAGGGTTCGGTTAAGGCATCTTTTTGTGCTTGAGTTAATCCCGTAGTGGTGAGAGTTTCAACAGGTGTCAAGATTTCATCTTTCCACTTGACTACTACTTTTCCATTTTCATTGGTCGCCGTAGGTTTAGCGTTGAGAATGCCTGTGTCTGTAAAGCGATAAATGGAAATGTAAGACGGCCCTTGAGTTATTTCCGTTCCACAAGTAGTAGTGGTGAGGGTTCTTGTCGCATACGGAAGGAAGAAGTTATAGTCCTTCCCATCCGTGACTTTACTCGCAGGGATTTCCAACCTTCTCCAACCATTATTGATTTTGTAATCTTCGGTGGTTGTGGTGGCTGATTGTGAAGTGTCGTAAGCATTCACAATGCCTTGTGCGCCATCATTCCAAGAGTAATTTCCTGTGGAACTGTTAAACTGTTGCGCCATCATAGCATTACTCAATGTTAGCGAGTAATTGGAATTATTAGAAACAGTCCATGCTTGCTGTGCTACGCCATCTCGCTTCAAAGTGTATGTGGCTCTTATCCAATCTTGGCTACCATCACAATAAACCATAGAGCGTTCAACGGTAAGTGAAAATGAACCATCACAAGGTTGCGGAACAGAACCATTCCAATTAGAAATTTGGGCTTGGCCTTCACGACATGGTGGGGCAACATGGTTATCAAACAAACTGTTAATTGAAGTTTGGCCTTGAGCCTTCGCAGTATCTTTAGAAGTATTCCAATCGGAAAATAATACTCCGTTGGGGTGTGCAATCGTTCCTGTGGAAACTATTGTGGTTGGTAAAGTGCGCTTGGAATAATCTTGCTCGGTGGAAGGTTCACCACATGACGACTTGGATTCACAAACCTTTGAAATCTTCCATGTTCCACGCAATTTAGAGTTTGCGGCATCGTAAGCAGACAAGACCTCCATTGAAGCCACTTCCCAAATGTAGCGGAATCCATCTGTCGTTGTGCTTGTTTGTGGTTTTCCGCCCCAATTCATAGAGGTATCGTAAGGTCGCCACGCCCATACGCAAGAATTATCCTCAATTGCCGCATTTGCATTATAGTTAGAAGCGGTGGATTCCATACAACCTGCGAAAGCACCCTCATGTTGGGCTTTTGCATTTTGCCAAACTTCATCAAATAGGCGAGTTCCTGTTGTTGTGTTTCTATCTTGCTTATTTCCCCATAATCCTGTTGTTGGATAAAGAACAACGAATCCCGGATTAGCATAGTTAGATTGCATTTGAGCAACACAACCACCAAGTAAAGCATTCCTATTTACCCTGTTTGTATATCGGAGATATGAAAGATATTGTCGCTTGATGGCTTCGGTGGGTGTGCTACCCGACCATTGAACGACTTGAACATCATTACCCCACCCGTTATCCACTTGGAAAAGGTAAAACTCGTTAGCATCATCGGAGTATTTTTCCTTCATATCGGAATTAGAAGGGTTGTTATCTTCACAAGGGCCATTACCTTGTCCACCTTGACCGCCTCCTTGACCGCCACCTTGACCGTTAAAAACTTTAGATTCAGCACCTAATGTTCTCAAAACCCTATGTGGGAGAGGAAGATTAAAGGGATTATTCCCAAACATAGTATCATCTTATCACGCTAACTATCTAAAAAGACGGATACCGTTCAAAGATAGGGTATTCTTAATACTCCCACTATCTAAGATTAAATATGGTTTTTTGTTTGTCCCACCCGGAAAGTTTTCGGAAAGTTCCCGAAAGTTTTCGGAATTATTTCTTCATCCAAGATTGGCTAAGTGGCGGATTTTCAAGATAAGCCACTAATTTTTTCGCCCACGACAAAAGTGATACAGGGGTGCGCTTGACCAATCCTTCTGCCGAATTACAATTATGACAAAGGACTCCCCTTACATCTCCTGTATGGTGGTCGTGGTCAATTTTAGCCGAACAATGGAGTTCACCCTCTTTTTTGTTGTGAGAAATACTTGTAGCGCAAATATCGCACTTAGTTTTTGTTCGGACTTGCGTTTCATAAATGCGATAAGATGCGATTTTATGGCTCTTTGTGGTGGCTGAACAAGCACCGCAAACAAATCTTGATTCATTAGTGTCAAAAATTACCCTACCATAACAAGGACACGGTTCAGCCCCTTTGATACTGCACTTTTCTCCGAGATATTGTAATTCATAACGACAACCCGAACACAATTGATATTTCATATTGTCAATGGATTCATATTTGTAGCAAAATTGACATTCTGCTACATCTCTTTGCTTTACTCTTAAATGCTTAGGAATTTCTTTTAACAAACCTTCTTCCGCTACTTTAACAAATGTCGGAGGTCTTAACAAGTGTAAGTGCCTTTCCTCCACAAATCGTTCCCATGCACAGGAATTGAATGTTCCCCTCCATGAACGCTCACAAGGGGTGCAAAGTAATTTGTTTTCGGGACACTTATTGAAAGCAATTACACCATCGCAAACCGTTTTACAATTTGGAACATCACATTCTGCCCCATAATTACGATACTTTTTTGAACAAGTGGAACATAACTGATATTTATTATTCCATATTGGTTTAAGGCTATTGCATGAGCCTTTACAGGGGGCTAAGGTTCTTGTCTTTATCCTTTGCTCTTTGGGAATTATTGGGAGGGGGCAATTCGCCCAATTTTCAAGCATAATTCAATCCTCAATTTGTTCTCGGACAGGCATATAGGGGTGGAAGATAACCATTCCCGAACCACAAGTATTACACTTCTTGTAATCCACTACACGCTCAAAGGTTTCATCATTTGGGTCGCCTTCAATACGAAATCCCATCGCTTCAAAAAGACCACCGCAACAATCACATTCCATCATTTCAATTCCCCTTACAATCCTCTATGTATTGAGCGAGTATTTTAATCTTGTCCACAGAACATGACCACAAAAATTCCATTTTCCCTGCTTCCCACAATTTCCACTTGTTGTCCACATAGTATTGTTCCGAATTGGGGAAAAGCAATTCCCAAAATTCCTGTTTGTTAAGTCGTTGAAGATATTTAGCATCATTAGATGCGTTCAGCAATTGTGTAAATGTTGAATTAGAGTTTGTCAAATGCGCCACCTGCCTCGTAATGGTCTTCGCAACAATAGAAGGTTTCACCCTCCTTAGTTATTATCGCTATTGCCGTTGGAACATGATAAACATTGAACCATCCGTTCATGTGCTTTTTGCACTTTTCATATCCGCATTTCACCATTTTCCATCACCTTGTAATGTATCTCACGCACACCATGTCTATTAACTTTGCGGTGCTTCTCAATTTTATCAAACCCTTCAAGGGGTTGGCGCACATGAGAAGAAAGCAAACATGAAAATTCTTTTTTAGTCCATGATACTTGACGGCCACTTTCTCGCCATTCGTCATAAACAATTGAATACAAATCCTTAACAGCAAGATATGGATTTTCTTTTTCCTCATCAGCCCATTTTGAATACTCTTGGAGAACATCAATAGATGTCTTCAAGACCTGCTGACTTCTCTTTTTATTTATTCCCAATCCTGTTTGATTACTGCTCGCCATACTGTATGATAAAACCCACAGGTATATGAAGGATGATGGCGGGTCATGTGGGATTTGAACCCACGACCAACGGGTTAAAAGCCCGTTGCGCTACCTGTCTGCGCCAATGACCCACAATGAAATATAGAAGTGGGGCTTATAACTCTTTGGTCTTGAATGAAATCTTCTCGGCATACGACATATTATTCCATTTATAGATAAATTGAGAAACCGTCATGCCTTTCAATCCTTTGGGAATAAATCTATATTCGTGTCCGTGTTGGCTACCGCCCTTTAATCGGGATTCTATTATCCCTGCCTTACGCCATCGCTTCATAGAAAGACCAACAGTAGTGGGACTACACATGATTCCTTTACGACCACTTCTTTCAGCAATCACAGATGGACTCAACCACGCATCCGAATAATACATTTTCCGATGATATAGAAAACTCAACATATTGAGAGTTTTTTGAATCCCTCTCTTTTGACAGGATTTGAGGTTGTTCCAACATTTCCTTGAACAAAAAGCCCTATTTCGCTTTTCTATATCAAAAACAAGCATAATTTCTTTATCGCACATTTCACAAGGGATGGCTATACGAGGCCATCTTTTCTGTCCACTATGCCGAGCAAATCCTCCTTCAAATGGGACTTTTTCTAAACCTTGTTCGGAATATAGACGGCAATACTTAGAGCAATAAGTTTCTTCCCATGCAACATCTCCCTTTTGCGGGGAATCGCACATTATCTTACGAGAACAGACAGGGCAAGTTTGAGCCATATAATCACCTATTGTTCAATATCTCTTCTTCACCAAAAATGATTTTCAATGGCGTAGTAAAATCCGTAGCCAAATAGGTTCTATGTTGTGTTCTTTGTTGATGGCTCACAAGCCCCTTAGCCTCAAGAATCTTACACAAATTGGCCGCTTTGTGGTATGAACAAGATGTATTCCTAAACCATGTATTGAAATGGTATGTAATCTCTTTGGCCGTCAAGGGTTGTCCTTTGAAATAACGCAAGACACGCATAATCCTAACCCTATCGCCAACCGACTTAGACCCTACTCTTGCTGATGTTGATTTAGCAGACCGTGTGGCTTGTCGCATACAATGTGAACCACAGTAAGACCTATTCTCATCCTTGACTGAACGGCCTAATTGGAAATCCTCATTACACCACGCACACGCTACGGATAATTTAGGATAGGAGGGGTTGTAAGAATACTTTCCTGTCCCTCTCCAACATTCATACAATGTTTTCTTTTTGTAGCCTTCTGCTACGGTATTTTCAAATAGATAACAATAGCGAGAACAATAAGCAGGTTCAACACGATATGTTCCACTTTTCCTACCACACGCACAATATCCCGAAATGGTTTGTTGAGCATCCTTCCCACGCTTGATTGTTCGCTTCGTGGTGGTGATTTCATGTGGTCGTTTTTTTCGTGGGGTTTGAACGACAATTTCGCCCTTGTCTTCCCACTTGTTGTCATCAGCATTGAAGACCCAATTTTGTTCAGCCATAGCCTATGCTAATACTCACAGGTATAAAAAGTGTCCCTATGCGAGAAGATGAATTTCGGCATTTGACACATAATAGTCGCCGGGTTTATTATCATTCGGATTGTCCGAACCTGTTGATTGGATTTCAATTGTGATATTCCCCGACATATTGAGCCAAATAGCGTTGTATTCTTCTTGTAAGGTGTGATTTACTTGCACCGAAAAGAGAGTTTCGTTTCCTTGACTCACGGTGTAATTAACATAGCCCTGTTCCCATAAATCGGGTTGATGGAAGAATCCCGTTAATTCAATGCTGAAATGCAAATCACCACTTCCATTGAGAACAATTTCCGTAATGTTCCCCATCCCCATTGGATTAACATTCCAATACTGATGAGAATTGTTCTCGTAAAACGATTCAACAATCACCTTTGGTTCAACACTTTTACTTGTTGGTTCTGCTGATGATAAACAACCGCTTAACAAAAGAATGGGGATAATAAAGGCAAATACTCTTTGCATAATGTTCACCAAATTTTGTAAGCAATAAGTAATGACATTCCTAAAGCCATAACGGAGGCTAATGTGCGAATGAAAGCCATAGTGTGTTGATGGCGACCCAAAGTAGCATCCTTTTTAGCAAGAGCCGATTCATACAAGCCCCATTTCTCTTCAACGAAATTTCTTAATTCTTCATCCATAATAATCACACCTTGTCAAAGAATACCCATCGTGTATAGTCGGGTTCAACCACGCCATCGTGAAGTGCCTCAAGATACTCATAGACCTCATCAAAAGTTTCAAAAACGAAATTGTGATTGACCTTTCCACGAAGCCACATGGACATATCCTTTTTCCCACCCTTATGAACAATCAATGTTGGTTTTCTTCGGCGTAATGCCTCAAACAATTCATCGTATGTTCCGCATAGGTGAACATCTTTGTCCACATAGCAAATCATAAAGTCGGCCACTTCAACCATTCTCAAATCAACGAGAACAATTTCCTTAGCCATGCGATTCAATTCATCCCATCGCTTCAAATCCACTAACTTTTGAATGTGTTCCTTTTCTTCGCCAATTTCATTCCATTTGCATTGGCTTGTGGGTTTGTCCGTAGGGTCAAGAATAGTTAGCCCCATCTTTTTAAGATATGGTGTAATTTTCTTTCTCCAACCTGTCCCATCATCATCAACATGGTCAATTGGCCCGGCGAGATAAACTCGGTGATTATTCAAACGGCCTTTCTTAACTTGACGAGGCACTTTCTTTGAAATGTTTTCAACCACTTCTTGAATGACCTCATCGGGTGTAGCATCATCGCCCATGAGTCAATAATCACTTACACCCTTAATAAATGTTCATGTCCTTCGGAGAATCCCATAACAAGAAGCAGTAAGGAACAATCCTCCCACTACGAGGGAGATAGCATCCATTCTTTCTAATCTCGCTCTATCTTCACTACGGAAGAATCGGAAAACACCGTAGCCAAAAGCACCGATGCCTACTAAAGCACCAACAACAGTAATCATCTCGCCGTGTTGGAGAATGACTTGCTTCATGGATATGGTTTGTCAAAACGACTATCTAACCTTGCAGATTTAGAACTTCATGTTCACAGGGGAAACAAAAGATAGCCAAGTCGCCCAAATCTTTCGGTGATTTACCAATTACCATTGTGCAATCAATACATTTAATCTCATAAGGGAACTTTTCGCTCATGTTGGTGGGTAGGTGTCCCCATATATTAAAATTTCTATTTTGTCTTCAAGACCTCAAGTGCCTCATCGTAAGATTCAACCTGTCCTGTGGAAACCATTTCCTCAATTTCAGCCAAAGCAATACTAATCTCTTTTCCTTGAACATTCAATTGTTGAATAACCTTTCTCGCAAAGTCCTTCGGCCTATTCCCTGTTTTAGCCTTCTGTTCGTTCACTTTGTTCGTAATCTCATTGATTTCCTTCAAACGATTTTGTAATTCATCATCGCCCCCACGCCGAATACCCATTGTATCTCCTGTGACGACTTCAACAAGTAATGGGAAGTTTTCGTTATTCCTCATCGTGGAAACCTTCATCGGTTTCTTCATTTCCCAAAACTTGCCTAAGTGATGGTCAGTAGCCCAAGCAATCGCTTGTAATTCTTTCTTGGAAAACTCAAACGGCCCTTTTTCATTATTGTAATTATCCAAAACTAATTTCGCCCCTTGTTTGTCGTGACCATAAAAGGTGTGATAACCGCCTTCTTCGTTCCAATCAGCCGTTTGCGGTTTTGCTATATCGTGGAATAGTAAAGCCCATGCACCTAATTCTGTTCTGTTAGGAATTGTGGTGTATTTCTTAAACGCTTCAATGTAATGATTGTAAAGTGAACCTTCGGGGTGATAATCTAATTTATGGTGGAAATCTTGCATATTTCTAAATTCGGGCATTAAAATAGGTAATATGTTTGTTGCCATCAGCATTTGGTAGCCATTTGGCTCAACAATTACTTTTCCAATTTCATCTCTTAATCTCCTTCCCGATAGTGTGGAAACTAAATCAGCATTAGAAACAATAGCCTCATAAGTTTCTGTTTCAATCGGCAATCCAAATCGCACGGAAAATCTAATCGCTCTAATCATTCGGAGAGGGTCTTCAACAAATCTTTGGGTCGGGTCGCCTACGGCACGAATGACCCCATTTCGTAAATCTTCTAAACCATCTTGAGGGTCTATAACGATTCCATCAACAGTCATACCCATAGCGTTGATAGTCAAATCCCTACGGGAAGAATCTTCGGTAAATGTTTTCGCAGGTATAAATTCTCCTTTCGTTCTATCCCCTGCATAACCTAACTCTTCACGGAAGGTAGTTATCTCAACGGCTTCCTTTTCATTTGGAACAGTCACAAGGCTTGTTAGATTTAATCGGGACTTTTCTGCTTGTGGCCCAAGAACATATCGGTAGCCCTTTATCTCATCCACTACTGCTTCCACTTCATCGGGCGTTGCATCAGTCGCTAAATCATAATCTTTGGGTTCAAGACCTAAAAGTAAATCCCTAACTGCGCCACCAACAACGAGAATAGAATATCCTCTATTTGTGAATTCTCGCATTAAATATGCGATATTGCTTGGAGGGGGCGGCAATTGTGTCCAATCTATTGTTTCAAAAGGTGAAGGGTTTTGAGGGGGTATGTGGGTGTTCCAATCAACATCTTCCCAATCTTCGGATGCTAACTTGATAACTTCTCCTGTTTTGTAATTGGTCGTAATATCATCTTCGTGAATGAAAACCATTTCGTTTTCGGGTTTCCATTCTATGTCCTTGTAGTGAGGTTGCGGCCATAGATAGATATTTTTCAAGGCTTCATTCACTTTTGGATTTCGGCCTCTTTGTGAATAAGGGTCGCCCATCCACTTTTGAGGCCAAATGCTGATAGGTATTTTCACATCACCATATCCTATATCTATCAAAACCTGCGCTCTATGCCTTCCTTCATGGGCCGATACCACCCAATCGCCTTCTTCGCCATAAGATTTAATTTCCAAAACGGGGATGTGTAATGGTATTCCTTGTTCAAAAGATTTACGGTATTTTTCAAGGTCGTCTTGCCTTCTATCCTTTCGTGCAGGGTCTAAGCACAGGGATAAGAATTCTTTTGGAGTCATCATTACTTTTGTTGCGTAATCTCCAAAGTGCATTACTGCACCACCATACGGTTCAAAAGTTTCGTGTAAATCATAGATAGATGTTGGCCCTATTTCGTATTGAGCCTCAAAATCTTCGGCATTCTTCATACGCCTAAATTTTGGAAACCTTAACTTTAACTTTCGTGGTTTTGACGCTTCTTCTAACCAATCATCCTTGAAAAAGTCCTCATCTTGACTTAATTCAGGAATTTTTAGTTTTTTTTGAATCTGCGTAGCATAACCTTTTGCACATTTCGGATATTGCCGCTTTCATCCAAAGGTTGAATGCCACTTGGAATCATAGAGTTTTGGATTCTTGCACAATTGACTTCGTATTTGTATTTATCCACAATCGCCATCATAAATGCGCTTTCGGAGAAATAATAACCATCCCCTTCTGCATTCGCTTTGAATGATTGGTCATAAATCTTCCGTTGGCTTGATGGTCTTGGAATTATCCATGAATCTTGCGGTGCTGTGGGGTCAAGAACCTTAAATTGTGGCTGTTCCCCATAAGCAGTATCAACCTTTTTATCTTCCACATCTTCATCCCAAGAATAACGCTTCCTTCCATTGAGGAATTCAACAACATTAATCCTGTTAATCGTCATGTTCCCGCCTTGACGGTTTCGGTTATTCATTTCCAAATCAACCTTGTTTAGTTTATGCTTACACGCATTTTGAAACCAAGCAGGGTAAGATTTAATCCATGCTTCGGGACTCTTATTCCAACGATTTATACTTCGTAATTCATCCACATTTTCGGAAACTTTCCACAAACACCCTCGGTAAAATGGTGTTAATCCTAACTCATCCATTTTCGTATAATCCATCACATCGTAATAAGGATTTGCTACATCTTCTTGCGTTGATTTACTAAACAGCAAAGTGGGTTCTAAATCATTTTCACCACCGTAAGCAAAATAATCTTTTCGGCCTTGAGTCATTAGGACTTCTCGCTTTTTTACAATCCGTGTGGTTTTTTCGTGTTCCACCACTTTAATTTGAGGTATCTTTGACCGCTTTCCTTTACGCATCATGGCTTTTTGAATAGGTGATAAAGTGACACCTTCAATCTTTGCTATGTCTGTGTTATACCAATCAAGAATCTGCCCCATCAAGTTTGATTTCCCCATGCTTGTCCATGTGAACCACTTAGGACTATTCGGGGATTTCCCCTTAGCCATCCAAGAATGTTTCCTCAAATTGGGCTTATACAAATGCAAATGATAACCTTCGGGCAACGGTTGTATATGGTAAGCATCTTCCATTGGGTATTTCTCCACTTGGCTTCTATTCCACCTACCTCTTCCTTTGTAAGTCATATTGGTATTACCAACACCCCTACCACCGCCTCCGTAATCTGCGGGAAGTTTAGTTTCATCTTCAAAACCGGGTTCGTTTCCTCTTGTCCATGTCAGTTTCGTTCTTCGGCGTAGTTTTCGGTCTGCTTCAAAGATTTCAGCCATAAATCTCTTCAAATCGGTTAATTCACCGTCTTTGTAGGTGAGTTCTGTGTGTGAGTCCCCATCTTCGTCAATCATTACAAGCATTGAACCGTCATCTTGGCGTTCCGACCATGATTCTAATTCATCATCGGTTGGCCCTTCTGCATCGTAAAAATCACTTCCGCAACCGCTACAATGAAGGCGTTGATTTATTGGAAACTCAAGGGTCATCCTTCCGCAATCGGGACATTTCATCTCATCAATTCCCAATTCCCCTGCGGAAAATGATTCTGCACCCTTGATTGGGTTTCCATCCATGTCACGGCCTTCGTCTTTTAACCGTTGTTCATATTTTACTTGCATTTGGTATTCTTCTTCCCTCGCTTCAATAACCCATTTTTTGTATTCTTCTAAAGTCATTGGTGAATCTTCGTCTTCCAAATAATCGTCATACATTTCCAACCATCCTTCTTCATCTGTCATTCTTTCGGGTGGGTCGTCATAGCCATATCCTGTTGTAGCATTTAATTCAAGGGCTTCGGGAACAGGAACGGTTTGTTGCTTCAACAAATAAAATCCTACTGCGCCCGATATGAATGTTCCAACATAAGGCCACCAACCGATTTCACCTTTTGGTTTATCTCCAATTTCCATGAGGACTGAACCTACAAGGAATGTAGCCCCTCCTACAATAACTGAATTACGGAGAAGGCTCATACTAATTGATTACACTTCTTGTTATCTAAAACCTATCATTCTTCCTCAACCGCTTCAATCAAAATCGGTTCTTCATCTTCTTGTAATTCCCCTTGCGCTCTCCGAATATCATTTTCTGTCTTGTGTTGCCTACGAATAGATTCAATGTGTTCTTCTTCCTCCGCATTCCAACGGTCAAAGAATCGGGAGATAGCCATGTAAGCAGGGCCACTTAAAATACCAAGAACGGCGATGTATGCTTCAATATCTTCTCGGACATCGGGATTCACAAATGCCGTTGTAATCAATTGGTAAGACAAAAGCATGAAAACCAAAATTAACGGCAAGGAAACCAATGCAACCATCAAGTTATTGTAAGTAATCCGAATATCCCAATCTATTTTGCTCATTTTGTTCACCCGGTCGTCATATTTCTCGGTTTAACCAAGTTCGTTCAATGAATTGTTGGTTGCCGTCTGCATCTTCCCAAACTGCATACCAATAGAAATCATAATGAGTCGTATTATTCACCGTGAAATTGTCTAATGATAAAGTCCGAACATCGTCAGCATAGCCTTCAATGTAATACAATTGTGTAGCCCATTCTAAAGGCCCGCTTCCATTCGCCCCACTATTGGTTTCATTTAGATGATAAATCAAGAATTGAACGGAAACATTGTAGCCCTCAAGGTCGTTTGTATCATATCCACAATCAAGGTCAAAAGCAACGGTAGCCCTACCAAGAGTATCGTTAGTAAAAAGATTGATATTGAACAGGTTAATTTCACAAGTTTCGGGTGGGTATTCGCATGAACCATCATTAGAAGTAGCCATTGAGTCATAATTTGTTGCTTCGGAATCTGTGCAACCGTAAATGTTATCATCCACTTCGTCAATCACAATTGAGTTAGATTCTCGCCATCCACTTTCATAAGGGGCATCATCAGCATTCGCATGAGAGTATCTTGCCTTGACTGTCCAAGAGTCCCCATCGGGAAGGTCGCTCAATTGAGCCTTGCCTTGCACACGCATAGTGGAATCGCCTTCGGGTTCAATCCAAAAGACACCGTTATGGACTTCACCATAGTCCAAATCATCATGCAATTGACCTCCATTCCAAATCTCCATCTTAATTTCAATGTCTTGACCACATCCTCCCATATCGGAAAATACTAAATCAACCACTAAGTCATTTCCGTTGGAAGTTAGCATAGGTTCATCTAATTCAGTATGTGGCGCACATTCTTCTCTTTCAATGCTAAATGCGGGTTTATGCGGTGACTTCCATTCATCCACCCCATGTTCGCAAGAGCCATCTTCACATTCAACAACATGGAATTCATAGTGAAGCCAATAGTAGCCATTTTCAAGGTCATTTATCTCAACCTCAACGCTAATTCTGTCAATAAAATGCCCGACATTATGATGTATCGCATCAAAATTGCTATCCTCTCCATCCCTAAAGATGTAAATAATAAAATGACCATCTAATTCCTCCCCACATTCGGATTCATCAAAGAAGGAAAATGCGACATGGAATGTATCACTATCACCCCATGAGTAATCATCGTAGGCCCATAGAGATTCACAGCCCCCATTAGACCCATTTGAAGATTCATCACTATACAAATCAATGATACCAATGGCTTCAAGACCCCCTCCTGTTAAAAGTAAGAATAGGGGCATCATCGTCACTATCAATTTCTTGAGATTCTCCGACTTTCGTTGTATGGATTGAATAGCCCTGTCCACAAGGTCGCCTTCAAGGGTAGTTTCAACCTTGACTTCTGTGGTATTTTCACCACCATTAAGCACCGTGTTTTCGGAAACTTCTTGGTTAATTGCTTGAACAGTCGTAATCAATTCTGCCGCTTCTTTTAATTGGGTGACTAAATCCTTCCCCGATTCGTGATTAGAGAGATTAGCCACACCATCGTCAAGAAGGTCTGCAAGAACATCTTGTTCATCACGCCCTGTCGCTTCCGCAACGATTTTTGCCTTCTCCACTAATTCGGAAATATCGGCATCGTCTTTCCCCATGAGTATTTATGTGTTCTGCCTCTATCTAAGGATGCGTCTTAGGTGATTCACTTGGAATTATCTTAATAATTGAAATTGCGGAGGCGACCTGTTCCATTGTTGCATCCTCAAGACAGATTTGCTGACCATCAGCAAGGCATATAATGTAATTCGGAGTTTTAACCATGTCTTCAAGACCTCCTTCATACTATTTATATGTTCGGATTAAGAATTATCCCACCTATCAATTACACTTCTATTATCTTCCTCTTCATCAGTCAAACCATCTATGAAATCAAATAGAAAATCATGTGAAACATCTATTCCAAGACGAATAGCATCCATTTCACGCCGCATCCAATAAATTCTCCCATATAAGCCAAGTATCAAAATGATTAAGATAACATCCCAAATGTATTCCATGTGTCAAGGCAATCCGTAAGAGTATTTAAGAGTTATCCCACGCATCTATCTCTAATCTATTATCTTCCCCAACGGTGGCGGGGGTTTCTTGCTCTCTTGGGTCAAATCCAAATTCATCCACGAATTCTTCAAGCCCCATCACCCGCACATTTCCTCTCCCGTCATTGACATGGACTTCATCATCGGGATTAAAAATCCTTTCTTCTAAAATGTGCAAACAGTCGTGAACCTCATGTAAGTGTCGGGATAAAAACCAAATCCTCCCGGAGATTCCAAATAACATAAAAAGCGTAATTGCCTCAAACCAATAATCCCACATAGGGTAAGATTAACCGAAGGTGTTTATGAACCTTCTTAAAATCAAGATAATATATCACGATTATACAAAAACGAATCTTCCAAATATCGGGACATAAGCATATTGGAAACTGACCAACCAATGAATGCGGAAGCGGTGATTCCACCCCAATACAAGAATTTGTTGGTCTTTCTTTTATCCTTCAAGAGATGGTTAGCACCAATTACGGACAATCCAAGAGGGACTGAACCGATAAGGAATGGAACGATGATAAGTGAGGCCATAAATTGTATTTCATTAGCCGACTATCTAATAATTCGGAATTAAAATACTTAAATGTTGAATTTTGTTGGGCCATTTCTTCCGGGCCATTAACTACATTTGACTGTTAAGGCATCAAATCACAAAATGACTTGCGATTAAAGCAGTAGTCCCAAGCACTTTTGCCCCAATAAATGTGTTTGTGTTGAGCAAGTTTGAAACACGAAGGCTAATCAAAACTGCATCTATCGCAAGAACCAATGCAATATCTTGAGGAATACCAAAGAGTTTCAAATCGTGAGTATCGCTAACTGAATCTGTGATGGTTGCGCTCATTCCATCACCCTTTGTATGATACCGCCCATGATATAACCTGCTACGCCTCCACCTGCGAGTCCTGTTCCGAAAATAAGTGGGGCATTTTTCATTTCATTTTTAGTAAGTGCATATACTGTGATAACGCCCATAACGCTCAATAGTGTAGGGAGGTTGGAAAAGTCCATATCCTTTATTCGGATACCCGACTATCTAATGATTTACCACTTCGTTTTTAACCAAATCCCAATCTTTTCAAACAGGAAATTAAATCATTCCCACCTTTCAGCCATTCTTTGAATTGCTTCAATCGGAACGCCATGAGAATTGCGCTCGGCATAGAGAGGAATGTCCTCTTGCTTCCAATCAACGCTGATGATTTGGACTCTAAAATCGTTGGCTTTTGCCGCCTTGATGTAGTTTTCATACTCCCAATGTTGAGTATTGGTGTTGTCAATGATACAATGAGCCTTAGAAATAACCTGTGAATGCTTTTGCATCCATTCGGTAGCCAAACGGAGGTTTTCAGCATGGTTCACATGAAGGTCAGCAGGGTTGAATTGATATTCGCCATCAACCATGAACCTATCGTCTGTGGAGAAGATTGCACCGAATCCTGTTGGGTATGCACCCGACATAATATGTTGTGCAAGTTCCGATTTTCCCGTTCCGGGAAGTCCTCTTAGAATGTAGCATATTTTCGCCATTATTCTTCACCCGCCATAGCCTCGTAAGCATCACACATACAAGATTCTAAAGGTTCATCACAAGGGGCGCAGAATCCTTTCTGTGCTTGTTCCTTGATGGCCTTATCTCTTGCTTCTGCCGCTTTGCGTATTTTATCCAAAATTGAATCCGTCATGTTATCACCGAATGGAAGCAGGTTAATAAAGATTTTGAAGGTTGGAGGGCGGGTGCAGGTCGGATTTTCACCGAATCCTATGATGTGCGGTCTATACAAGTCAAGGCGAAGGAGGGAGAACCCCGACCTGTTTCAACGACTACCAACGGACACCCACCCTTCCTTTGAAGAAAAGGTGAAGTGTGGTGGCGACATGATATTGCGGGTCAGTCGGCTTTACAGTAGGCTTATAGTATGCTTATAGTATGCTTTGAGAAGTAGTGGTTTGAGAATTTCAGTTCACCAATCAATCTGTCCCCGAAGGGTTGTATCATGGATTTGTTTCCGTTCTCTCTTCCCTTAACTTCAAGAGGCTTATAGAGGCGATAGAGGCTTGAGAGGCATAACACCGAAGGGAAAATGCCGCCACCATGCCCGCATTCAAAGAAGACGGGCCACTTCGGTCTTCGGGGTTTTACGCCCTTAGACAAATTACCCTATCACTAACAGGTTATTAAACTTTTCTATTATCAAAATACCGTTTCACATCTTCTATGCGCTTTGGTATCAATTTTGCATATTCGGGCATCAATTCAATTTGTATGGAATCACGCCCAAGATATTCTGCTACTGCCCCTGTTGTCCCACTACCTGCAAACGGGTCAAGGACTACGCCATCGGGAGGACAACCTGCAAGAATGCAGGGTTCAATTAAGTCGGGTGGGTAGGTAGCAAAATGCGCCCCTTTGAATGGTTTATTCGTAATAGTCCAAACATCACGCTTGGTTCGCAATCCTTTTCCATCCGTTGTAGGTTCTTTGATGGCTTCATAATTAAAATCATACTTTTTAGATTTAGTCAATAAAAACATATATTCATGCGCCCTCCCGCATCTATCACGCACGGATTCGGGCATAGGATTTGGTTTCGCCCAAACAATATCGTTTCTAACCCACCACCCATCATCTTGAAGTGCAATTGCTAACCGATGGGGTAGCATCATCAAATCTTTAGGTTTTATCGTGCTATGTTTTCTATCTTGAGGTCGTGTGATTCCTTTCCCACCAACAGCATTATGATAACCCATATTCAAAGAATTAGTCCTTTGGGCTTGATATTTTGCATCTTTCATTCCACTTTTACCCTTTCCGCCCCAATAGGTATCGCCAATGTTAAGCCAAAATGTCCCTCTTGGCTTCAAGACCCTCTTGACCTCCCTAAAAATCTCAACAAGGTTTGCTACAAATCCTTCGGGGGAGGGTTCTAATCCCAATTGTCCAAACCAAGCATCACACTTTAAGCAATAACAATGTTCGGAAGGTGTATCTCGGCCACCCGAACCCGAATTAGTAGTTTGTTTTCTCCCTGCCGAACCCTTATCATTAGAACGCCTTTGGTGTGTATGAATAGCACCCTTTTCATGTTCACAAGCAATATCTCCACCCCACCAACGGCCCTCTCCGCCATAATTGCGGAGGCCGTAATATGGTGGCGAAGTGACGCAACAATCAACGGTTTCATCTTTCATGCTACGCAATTTATCTAAGCAATCTCCGACCCAAACAGTATTAGCCATGATGAATCATCTCAATAACGCCTTTATTAACCCTCACAAAAAATTAGAAATTGTGGAAAGATAATTAGTCCATTCTCCCTCGGAATTGTAAATCAAATGATGAACGGGATAATCCAATTGGTCATGTAATTTTTGGACATAAGGTAATTTCATGTGATAGAAAGAATCGGGCTTAACTTGAATACCTGCTTTGATTTCATCATTTTGTTTAATGACTAAATCAACCATGCAAGCCACATCAGTTTCCTCATCTGCCTTTTCCACTTTGTATTTCCAAATGTGGACTTTCAAATCCTTAATTGCTTTGTCTTCCATCTTCTTTCCTTTGAAGGAATTTTTACCCATGAGATTACCCATCCAACGAAGGCAAGTGTCAAAATCCCACTTTTGTTCCTTTTTCTTGTCCAAAATTGATTTTCCATTCGCTAAATCTTGAGAGTCATGTAATTTACGAGCCATCATTTCTATTGTGGCTTTTGCTTTCATCCCACAATCACAATCTTCGTGATAGTGTCGGTCAATTTCGGCAAGCAAATGTTCTGCGGAAATTATTTTGTGTTTCTGTTGCAGGGAAATGACTGAAATAGATGCACTACGAGTAGCAAGCCTAAAGGCTTCGCAAATGTCGTTCAATGTGCCTCCCGATGAGTCGCCGTATTTCTTAAAGTAATCGGGTTGCATCAATAAACATCTCCATTGGATTGTATCTTCTCGTCTTCGTATGGACTCGCCACACGGCGATACAATTCCAATTTAGCACATTCAAGAACCCCTATCAATTCATTGATATTTTTGTAAGATACACCGTTGGTCTTCAAGACCTCGTTCAAGATAGAAGTTATGCAATAATTCAAGACACCTGCTTGGTTCTTAGGTTCTTCAACAATTACACTTGCGGATAATGTCGCCAAAGCATACTCAAGCAATTCTCGCTTTTGTTGGGCGATATAGGGCATTAACCTTTGATTGTGCTATTACCTATCTATAACTTCAAGGCGTAGCGAAGGTCTTCAAGAGCATGAATGTGGGAACGAATGCGACCATTTGCACGGTAAGCGGAATCCCATTCAAGTTTGTTTAGGGGAGTCCCCTTTGGGGAAGATTCATCACTTGCACAGGTTTTCTTGGAAATATCGTTGCGACCATCCATAACCTTTCCCTTGAAAGGGATTCGGCGGTCAATGAAGGATTCGCAAGTAGCGCAAAGGCAATCCCATGCGTTTTCAGCGTTGCGAGAACTGTCATTGTAGCGGGTCTTGCGGTATGTGCGAGCCATGATTTGCGGCTTGACTACTCATATAAAAGGATTTCGTCAAAACAAAAGAGCCTTTACTATACCTTCAAGCATTCAAATGAGGACAAATCGCACCTGTCCACATTCTTACAATTTGACTTTCAAGGTTTTCCCAAACTAACTCGTTGCGGTCTTCGCTCAAGTCGTAAATGCACAAATAGGTTTCAAACCGTTGCTTTTTCTTGATTTTGGTCTTTTCACCGTGAAATCCGATGGTGATTTTTGAATTACCATATCGCCAATTATCATAATTGTCTTGGTGTTGGGGCGAGATGGTAAATGTTGTGGGCTTAACTTGCACCCCAAACATCACTTTGCCCGTTCCCTTTTCCATGACGATTAAATCTAATCCCTTCGCATCTGTTTTCCTGTCGGGGATTTTCACTTCCACATTAGCAGGTTGTCCATCGGACTTCATTATCCCATTTCGGAAATGTTCTTCCATACGGGCTTTTGCATCTTTTTCCGCTTTCCATCCACAGTATGTGTTTTCCACATACAATTTATCAATCCAATAAGCGCAGGTTTCTTGGTCAAACGGGCGTGGGTCTTCCTCATCATAATGACGAAGGACTTTTGCGCCCATCATGGTAAATTGCTCATGGTAAAGATAATGGGCTAAATCTTCCAATGAAACACCACCCCAATTCTCTTTTGACCATGATAAAACACCATCGTTTTCTCCTTTGGTCATTATTTTATCAGCCCATCCGAGGTATGTTCTAAATTGTCCAACGGAAGTAGGTTGTAATCTTCGTATGGCTACCATAATAGGTAATTGTTGTTTCAATTGCGTAGCGAGTTCATGTATTGGATTCAAAGGGCCATCGGTGGATGAATACCTTTCTTTGTATTCTGCTAAGGTTCTTGCATCTTTCCACTTTCTCGCCTCACTTTTCCTTATAGGTCGTGTGCGCTTCAATTTATTCCAATTCCAATTTTCATTGAAACCCCATGTTTTCTCGGTCATATCTCGTTCCTCCTTCTCGGCAGTTTCACCCCGCCTCAAAATTACAATAGCGGTTTCCGAGTAATAAACTTTTTGGTAAAATAGAGATTCGTCTTATTAAGTTTTTGGTTTTGACCCTCAAGCCAACATGAAATCAATTGTCGGAAAATTGAGCAACCCTAAATTGACGGTTTTGAATGTTATACACAGACAAATATCCCATTTTAGGCTTGTATCCCATCATTTGCATGAAATCCGTTTCTCCTTGAAATGTTGATGATACAACGAGAGGGATTCCACGATGCCATTCTGTCGCATGAGCGTGTGTATGTCCTGTGACGAAAATATCGGGCGCATCACGAATTACCATTTGGTCTTCTTCTTCGGGACTTAGGGCGTTTCTTTCACCCCACATCGGGGCAAGATGTCGCTTTTGAAGCATTAGTTTCATCGCTTCTTGGGGTTTATCATAAGTCACATCTTCCACCCTTGGAACAATGTCGTCAATCCCTTTTCCATGATAGGAAAGCACATCAATACCGCTTAGTGTAATCCGTGCGGGATTTCCAACATGAATCGTGGAATTAAACTTCTGTTGAACATTAGGTTCTAACATTGGTTGGGGTTCTGCGGGTCGCACCGCATCGTGATTTCCGGGAAGGAGAACAGGCGTAATATGGTCGGGTAATTCATCTAATTTCCGAGCGCACATTTCGTATTGGTCAAAAGAGTTAGCGATACAAATGTTTTCTTCATGGCCGGGATAAATTCCGATTCCATCTATTACATCACCGCTTAATACTAACCATTTGATATTCTGTGCCGTTTCATCATCGGTGTTCATCCATTCAACCATCTTATCCCAATCATCTTCCAAAAACTTCTTTGAACCCATGTGTAAATCGGAAATGAAAGCAATTGATACAGGGTCAAATTCTGCCCCTCCTTTATTTTTGTGATTGGGTAGCAAATCGGGATGAACAACCCTGTCCACCCAAAACATTCTTCCATCATCACCAAAGCGACCCGATATTCCCAAGACCTCATCTTTGAAAAGTGTCGCACACGCAGGGTCGTCTTTTCTTACGAAAACATCAATTGTGGAGGTCATATCCTCAATTGTGACCATCTTACCGCCGCTTTTTGTTCTCCTTAAGTCCAAAATGATTCCTACGATGTTGTAGTTTCTATTCTTCTTTTTCTCTTTTTGAATCTGTTTGATTGTTCCCGAAGCCTTGAAACCTGCTTGATTTCTCAACATATCGGCTACGGTTTGATAACGGTCATAAAACAAATTAACAATGTCAGCCATTTTGCCTTTTGTATTACTTTGACCGACTTGACCACCAATGGTGAAATCATTATTGAAATCTTCCGCTTTCGCTGTCCAAGATTTAGACGGCTTCTCCATATCAAAATAAGGAGAGCGAAGCGACTTCATAGCGAATCACTTGTTCCACGCCGTATTTAACCATTCACAACCCGGCTAAATCAGCAATCAAAGTATCAACCGCTTTTTGTGCATCCTCAAGGGAGTTATTACCTGTAATAACACACTTGCCCGATGAGAAAATAAGACAAACGGCGGAAGCATCCTTCAAACGATAAATCAATCCCGGAAATTGTTCGGGTTCCCATTCGGTGCGAGCCATCGGTAGGCTAACTGTAAGGGTAGCGAGATTCAATTCACGACATAAATCGTGTGTCACGACAACATTACCAATAGAATAATCATACGAAGGCCAAACTTCGCATCCATTCTCACTAAGGGCTTTGTAAGTAATCTCAAGAGCAGTTTCAATGTCCTCAATTTTCTTCGCACCTGTAATCACAATTCTTCCACTACGGAAAATAAGAGCGCAAACTCTCGGTGTTTCAATCTTGTAAGTTAGACCCGGAAATCTATCGGGGTCAAAATCAACATCTGCTTCTATTGAAAAGTGGTCAAGGTCAAGATATTCTGCAAAGCGAGAAGTCGCCAAAAGGTTCACTACATTTAGAGCCATAGAGTATCTAAAGGGCTACTACCTTAATAAGCGTTCACAATTTTCCGGGATAATGAGATTTGTTAGGCTCATCACATTTGGGGCATTTTGGCTTATACAATGAATATGGAATGTAGCATTCTTCACACAACATTAGCCCTTGCATTCTAAGCATTTCTTTTTGAATATCCGATGGTGATTCATCGGGTTCATCTTTACGGCTTTTATTTTTCTTCCAATCCTTTTCTTTCCAACCCATTAAGGAAACCGCCTTTTTACTTTTTGTGATTCTAATTTTTCAATCCGATAGGTCAATTCCTCAATTTGTTTTTTGAGGTTCTGCACCAACAAAATGAGCATTTTAACATCCTCATTGTCGGAAACAGGGAAATTGTAAGGGTAGGGTGGTTCGGTAGGGTCGGGAATTCTCAATACGGCCACCCCACAGGTCTTTCCCCTTTTTCCATATCATCACACTTGCGTTCATACCACGCATAAACAGGAATTAGATAAAGGGTGCAAATAATGGAAAAGATACCGAGATTTTGAAGATAATTCAAATTGAAATAAATACTCCAAAGAATTACCAATGGTTGTAAAGCAATCAAGCCAAAAATAGGTCGCCAAAAATCCCTCTTGCCGATGTTCATTACATCACCTATTCTTGTTCATTGGAAAATTCGGTCAATGTTCTTTGACCAACATCTATCTCATCTTCCACTTTCAAGCCCACATGAGCAAAAATCTTATCGTTCAAATCCAATAATGATTGTATCATATTCCAATAAAACCACGCCATCCATAGCATGAAAATCCATGTGAAAATGAAAAATCCAACAGAAACAGTATCGGCCATAACAATCAATACTCCTAATCCCTTCATAAAGGTTTGCTTCTGCGTGTTTTCATCCATTCTAAGGGTGCTTTCATCCTAACCGTAGTCGGGCATCCCGATTTGCATTCCCATTCTCTCAATAGGTATTCGGACATTTCCCATTCATGCCTTTGTCGCATATTCCATCCACAAGTCGGACAATCCATACTCAATCATTCTCCTTTAGGTATCTTAATCTTTGGGGTGTTTTAACTTGCACATACTCATCCTTTCCTATCGCCTTGAAATATCTTCCTTCAAGTGCCTCAAGAAGAACCATATATGTCTTTTGACAATCATCTATACAATAACGAATTACCTCTTCGTGATTTCCCTTATTCCATTCAATCGGGGCATTCGCCGCATCCATCAATTTTGACGCATCTTCGCCAAGCAATCCGTGAATTAAATGATTTAGACGATAGCGAATTCCTGTTTTCTTCTTGAGATAAGCCGCCATATCTAATTTTTGAGTTTGAGGCCATTTGGCTAAAAGTGATTTGACCGAACCGACTCCACCTTCCTTTCGGGTTTTGCTCATTATTGGAAAGTCAAATCCCTCTCCATTATGAGTTAATAGCAAATAGCCTTCATTTCTCCATGACCGTAAATGATATTGTAATAATTCAAATGGGAAAACCATTCCCAATTGACCTCCACACTTTCGGACTACGCTTGAGTAATCATCTTTTCCAACATAAATGTTGTTTTGTTGTGTCTTAGAATTGTAAGTGCATACTACTGCTGTTTTCCAACCTTTCGGGTTGTCAAATTTCAGCCCTTCGGCATCCATATCAAGATTAGCAGTTTCAATATCAAGGGCGATTATTTTCATTCAATTCACCAACAAGAGATTTTCCATGTATCTTTCTTGGAAATTAGGCTCATCCATCGCCGTTTCTAAGTCCTCAAAATTCCATATTTGCATTGTGTGGAGAGTATCACTATCAGTTTCCCCATCCACTAACTTTTGAAAACGCTTGTAAATCCTGTATTCGCCATCCCATTTGTAGGGCTTGTCCAAAACACTTAGAATATCTTCGGAAGTCATCATCAAAAACCGACTTAGAAACTTGGTAAAATAGACCAATTCCCAATAACCACCTTCGGGTGCATCTTTAGCATAAACGCCCCACATCGCACCATCCATTTTGGCTTGATAATCTTTCCAATCTTGCTTAGTTTCAAAACTGATGTAGGCCATATCTTCCATCCATTCATTCCTCATTACCATTTCATCCCCCATACAGGTATAAAAGGATTCCTATTGACTTGAGTTATGAAACGGGTCATCGTTGAAATCTTCATCATCGGGGTCGTCATTGGGGCGTGGTTGAAATATAGATTCATAACCTTTGAAAAGGGATTCAAGACCCGCAAAAGGATTCTGCATAGCGGGCTTTCTATCAACCCATACGCAAAACAAGGTCATAATATCGGGTTCTTCAAGGTCGCCAATTTCTTCACGGACAAGATGACGAAATCTTCGGTATTCATCTATGAATGCTTTCATGGAATCACCTACTCTTCTTCTTCGGTAGCGGCGGAAGCCAAAATGTCCACCTTCTTACTCGCAATTTGATAAACACCCGAAATCTTCTTGGTGTGAACCTTTACACGCTTGTCTGTCTTAGCAAGGACTTCTCCCTCAATGACACAGTTTTTACGAATCTCAAAAGATACTGAATCGCCAACCGCAATCTCGGCTGATTTATCACTACGACTCTCAAGGATTTCTTCAATTAGAACCATGAGGGTTTCCAATTCGGGGGTCTTTTGCTTTCTTAATTCTTCTGCTGATAGAGCCATGAATCTTCATTGTCCGAAGGGGTATCTAAGCATTGGTGTAATAGGAAACAGGATGCCCTGCAATATCGGGAACACCTGTAAGGGTATATCTTTTGTATCTTTGACCTGTCGGGTCTGTGCGCCATTCGCTCTTAAATTCGTAGCCCATTTCCTTCAAATCTAAGATTCTGCGTGGGAGGGAACGAATCTTGTAAATTGTCGCCGCTTCAACACCCGAAATAGAAGAACGGGATTCAAAATGCTTTATCAATAACTCTCGTTGAGTCGCCATGATTATATCATGTAGTAATAAGTATTTAATCCTTCACATGAAAGAGAAAATATGAGCAATCATATCAACAGTCCATGCGTTCCCAATCATCGCTTTTCTTGTGGAATCATTGTAGCCTTCGGTATATCCATCGGGTAGTGTTTGTAGCCTTTCGTATTCAAGTGGGGTTAAATATCGCCAATCTTTCCCTACCTCCATATCAAACGCATCCAAATACCTTCCCGAAGGTAAGGATGATAAAATAGAATCTTTGGCTACTGTTGTTAAACAACCCATTTTAGAATTATCCTTCTTGACTTGCAGACATTGAGAGTAGGGAATATCGGGGTTAGAATCTTCACGCTTTCCCGTAGCAGGGTTAATTTTTCGCCCGTTTATTGACGAAGGGTTTTTGAGAAGGTCATTTTGTGTCAAAATTGACATCAGGTGTATTTTTCGGTCTTTTGGCGGGTTAAACTCCCAATTTGTCCAATAAATGCGCTTCCGTGTCTGTGCAGACACAAGAGATGAGCATAAATGCACAGGTTCAACCTCCATATATTGCGTGATTATATCCTCCCATTGTTGCCTCATTCCGACATTCTCTAAGAAGTAATGTTTTGGTTTGTAATGCTCAATTATTTCAACCATCGTGAAAAACAATTTACTTCGTGGGTCGTCAAAATTTAATTGAAGCCCTTGACAAGCAAAACCTTGACAGGGTGAACCACCCATGATTAAATCTATATTCTCCAAATCCCAAGATTTCCAATTAGCAACATCACCTAATGAAATGATGTTGTGATGTTTTTCGGCTAATTCAATACACTTCGGGTCAATTTCGGAGGCGTAGTAATTATCAAACTCAATCCCTGCTTTTTTCAAAGCAAGGTAGCCACAACAAATACCGTCAAAGAGGGAAAGAACATTTCGGATTTTCTTCATACCTATGGTATGGCCCTAATTTGTATCTAAATGTTTGGCCCTAAAAACTTTCTCAATGATTCAAAGACATCGTCTTCGCCCATTCCATCGCATTAAACGCTTTTTCGGGACAACCACATTTCCACATCCAATACTTTGTATTTCCATTCGGGGACATTTCCAAACTCTTACAACCTGTTGGTGGGTCAAAATAGGATTGCTTAACTTCTTTGTAATAATGACAGCGTTGTTCTGCCTCCCATAAACTCATCAATTTAGTGGGCTTTTCGGGTTTATCCCTTATGGGAACGAGGATTCTATTCCCAAGTATCGGTCTTTTTCTAAAAATATCGTTGTAATACATTTTATCACTTCTTCTAAAGTGTGGATATTCTCAAATTCCGAAAATTTTCGGAGAAGCCCGGAGAAAACTCGGAACAAAAATAGCAATTTAAGGGGAAGAATTAGGAATACATGAAATAATGAATGAAATGACATCAACCGTGAACCCATTTCCTAATGCTTTGTATCTATGAGTTTTTGCGACACCTTTGGTATATCCTTCGGGAACGGTTTGCATTCTTTCACATTCAACAGGTGATAGCATTTCTATTTTGCCTCGTTCATAATCTCCAAATGACTTTGCTTTTCCCGGCCTTCCATCAGCATTTATTCCTTTGTAATAGGAAGCAGTTAGACACGGAAGTTTGTCTGTTGCAGGTTTCACAATTTGACGAGGGTTTCCCTTCCTCACAGTAGCAATTTCATAACTTTGGTCTGTTAAGAGGCTTTTACCTGTTATTTTGTTCAATGTGGGACTCAAATGGGCAAGTTTTTCGGCTACTTTGGGTATATTTGTCCAATACAATCTCTTCCTATTTTGACCCGAAAAGAGAGCAGAATTGATTTTGATTGGCTTAACTCCTAAGTGGTCGGAAATTGCATCTTGAATATCTTGACGCATGACAACATTCTCTAAGATAAACCACTTTGGTTTCAATTCATCCTTCAAGCGTAAATACTCAAAGAATAATTTGCTTCTATCGTCATTGAAATTCAATTGCTTTCCCATCAAGGAAAAGCCTTGACACGGAGAACCCCCTACAAAAAGGTCAATAGCGGAGGGAAAATCGGATTTAGTCAAATCACAAATGTTTCCCTTTTGAATCGTGTTAGGGTATTGGTTTTGTGTAATGGTAATACAATGAGTATCTATTTCCGATGCGTAATAATTTTCATAAAGAATACCTGCCCTTGCTAATGCAATTTGCAGACAAGAGATTCCATCAAATAATGAAACAATGTTCTTCAAACTTTCCCAACCCCTTTACAGTCGGGGCAAGGCATATCAATTGCCTGTCCTGTTCCATCACAAGATGTGCAAGGAGAACGACTGTTTTTCAAGTGCGCTCTCCACGCCTTCATTTCTTTATGAATCGTCATTCTCCCTCATCCTCCATATATTCAATCAATAAGGGTTCAAGAACCTTACTAACTATATTTATGTCCCACCCATTACCTGCTAAATTGTGAAGGTGTGTTTTGGCGATATTGTCTAATTTTATCTCCCCGTCTTTGAAACCCATTAACTTGAAACATTCTATTGGAGTTAATTTTCTTATGCTTGAATAATTTTCACCATCATATTCTCCTATCAAACATTCATGGAGAGCAGATTTAATCGTATAACTGACTCCTAAATCTTTGTTATGTGTATAGTGATATTCTTTTGGAAATGAACCATAAGGCAAGCCTAAATGTTGATGCTTACTTCTGTTTTTATTTCTTCGGGCAATTGATACAATATCATTTTCTGTATTCAATATATCCTTCATAAAAGTGGTTAATTTTTGAGGGGGTGGGAATGAATAAGTGGTAGGTAAATCACTTCTAATCCCTACAATATACAGTCGCTTTCTGCTTTGTGGAATCCCATAATCTCTTGAAGTTAATACTTGGTATTGAACCTTATATCCCACATCACTTAATTTACTCAAAATGGTATTAAGGGTATCAACATGATTTGAATGGGTTAGCCCCTTGACATTTTCCAATAAAAAATAGGATGGTTGTTTAGCCTCCAATACTCTAATAATATCATAGAATAGAGTCCCTCTAATATCCATTTGACCCTTATGTTTCCCTGCTTGTGAAAAGGGCTGACAAGGAAATCCCCCTAATAACAAATCAAAGTCGTCAATGGTTGAAGTATCAATTTTAGTGCAATCTCCATAATTTTTGATACCCAAATGATTCTGTTCATAACATTTAATGGCGTGAGTATCAATTTCCGAATACCCTATACATTCATAATTGAGTCCTAATCTATTGAGAGCGAAAGAGCCTCCACCATAACCTGCAAACATTTCAAATGTTTTCAATTTCTTGGTCATTCTTCCTCATCCTCAAAGAGTTCAGCGTATGAGCCATAATCCTCATAATCACTTCGGAGGGCTGATTCATAGTCATTCATACCTGTTTGATAAGCAATCGGGTCAAGACGATAAAGGGCAACCGATTGTGAATACATCAAGCCACCCACTTTTACTTCGGGGTAGCAATCATCAAGCATCTCATCATACCATTCTTTGAGTAAAACTGAATTAACCATCATTCTTCCTCCTTCAATTCTCTTTCACAATGCTTACAATTGTGCTTACCCTCAAATTGTGGGTTGTGGACTAATGGTTTTATACACTTCATCATTCTTCCTCTCCGAAAGTCGGGCGAGGGCCGATATTTTCCCTTGCATCAGCCAATGCTTCACCGACACTTTGAAAGTCGGCTTCGTGGTCATGGGTGCAATCGGGGCCACAAACATGAGATGTAGCATTAAAGGCATCCTTAATTCTATCTAATTGTTTCTTACTTGGATGGGGTCTGCGTTGATTCACAAAATCCTCCTTTGTGGGCTTAGATTGATTGTGATGTTCCGTAGGTGTATGATTCAAACGAACCCTATTCACAGGTTTTATCGGCGTTCCCTCATCATCGTATTCTGTGCATTCACGGCATAAACCTTTGAAGTGTCGTTCTTCATCGCATTCGGGACAAGCCCAACGAATTTTACCCATAAGGCATCATTGGATGGACAGGTATTTGAATGTTCTCAATCCTCTTCAACATATTCTTCGTAAATCCATTCTTCACTTTCAATGCGTATTTTTAAGACAAGCATAAATCAGTCCGAAACCTCATCCTATATCAAAGATTCGTAAAGTGAAGTAATCAATATGCGGTTTTTCAAAGTGGTTCTTGATTTCCGCAATCAAGAATTGTATCAACGGGCTTCGGCAATTAAACGACCTCCACAAAAACACGGTTGTCAATGGTAAAAAGCCGAGAATACTTTTTGAAATCCACATTTTCTTCATTTTCTAACCAATGTGGACTCTTTCGGGGGTTGTATCTCAATTCAGTTTTGCCTTCGTCAGTAGGTGGTAATTCATCGCTAAACAGCGACCCTAAGATTCCTTGAACATCCACATTATCGCATTCAATCCATGAGCAGACGGTCTTATTCCGACCCGCATAAATCTGTTCTGCAACCTTACAATTGTTGTATAGCCGAGCGTTCTCCATAAAAATATAATTAGATTCGGGGTCGTAAAACTTCCTTCGCCCATCGGGAAATGTAATTTGAAAATGGCGAAAGTATTGACCCTTTCCTAAATGAAAACGGACTTTGTATTTCATTCAATCAGCCCTTTTAATTCCATTTTCATTCCACTAATGATGAAGGGGAAATGATATTCTTTAAGAATATGCTTGATACCATCGCTCATTCGCACGACTTCGGCAAGCAGGTCTTCCTTCGTCATAGATTTATATTTGTTGGTCATTCCTCTTCACCCAAACCTTTTAGATTCGCTTTATCCTTAGATATTTTCTTTTCTAATTCCGAAAGGTGGTGTCCTTCGTCAATATCAGCAAACCCGTCAAGGGTATGTTGGGTTTTCCGTCTAAGGACTCGGTTTATCATCCTTTGTCGCCATGTTCCATTAGTCATAATCTGCATCTCCATTGTAGCCACATTCCCCACAACAAGGAGAATAGTAATAAATTAAAGCATCACAATCTGCACATTCTATGGCGTGGCGATTTTTACCCATAATTAAGGATTATTACAACAGGTATATGAATGATGTGGTTAGTCCTCATCTTCGGGTTCTCTTTCTTCCTTGCACGAATCGGAACAGTATTCGCCTTCATCGCCAAACTCAACGCATGAATACGCAACCATTCTTCCGCAACAATCGCAATCAGTCAAATTAGTTTCGTATTCCCATGAGCGACCCCCCATGCGTGAGCAATAATCACATTCGCATTGATAGCCATTGATGGCCTCATCATCAATAATAATGATTCCCCCATCCTCTTCTAATGTAGCAAAATTGTTAATCAATCGTGCATGGTTTGGAACGGTGTCTTTCAATGATTGAGGGTCGCAAAGGGAAATGGGGATTACACCAATAATCCCTGCATCAACGGAGAGTCCTCCGAAATCGCCATCTCCACCTGTCCCGATTACTCGGCAGGTTTCATCTTTGTATTCAAAATCTTCTCCATCATCACGCATGATGTTGCAGAAATCACCCCATTCAGCATCGGGGATAACATAACAAGGGTCGCCCAAATAGTAATTAGTCATAATTGTTGGGATGAGCAACAAGTTAATAAAGATTGTGGTCTTCCCCATAGGCTAATCCAAAAAGGAAAATTAAACCACTAATGAAACAAAAGTCAATCATGGCTATGTCCCTCATTTGGATTGCGAGGAATGTCCATATCCATAAAAGAACATTATGGGATAATTTATCTAAATCTTTTCCTTTAATATAAGCGTTGGTGGGTTCACTTTGAATTTTTTGAGTAAGCCTGTGAAACCAACCTTATTCAAATCAAAACCGAAAGAATGACAGTATTCATTCCCGTCATAACCAAAAACAACAATTGAATCTTCCCAAACAACACAAGCCATATAGCCTTCTTTCATTACGACTAATGGTTTTTCGGGACTCTTCGTTTCAAGATACTCATAAATCTCTATTTCTAAATCATCACTACCGAACCAATCCTTATAGACATAACTTTCTTTAGAATCCCCACAGGATTCACAAAACCAAGAATCATCTTTGGAGAAATAATGGTCATTTGTGTCTGTGATTTTTTCTCCATCAACATCAACATAACTCATGTCTTGACCACAACATTTATGAATTGGATGGGACATAAATCGCCCAAGAATTACGGGTATTTAGAGTTTGCGCTTAACAAGTGATTTTCTTCCCACCGTCTTTATCATTGGATTCATCACAAACCCAACAAACAAATGCAAATGTGCCTACTTCAACCATTTCTCTATGACAATTTTTACATCGCACTATTCTTCCTCTCCCATCGCATCCCAAAATTCAATAAATGCCGTTGCCGACCCTACGAATATGAAATCCGAATCATCCTCATTCTCTTTTACTGTAATAGTATCAGTATCATTAAGGGTGCGAATATATCCAATCACATGAGTAGTGAAAAAGGCAATTGAATTCTCTTCACGAAAGATGATGTAATCCATCTTCTCAAAAATGGAATAACCAATTTTATCATCCAATGAGGGGTGGCTGATATAATCATCTGTCATAAATAACCCATCAAAATGTGAGAGAACATCATTTTCTCGTTCAATGGTTTCAGTCGGTCTTTGAATACCTATCATTAACGGCATACCCTCTCTTTGTGCAAACGGGTATTTATACTTTCATTTTCTATTATCCCATTCACAAAATTTACCATAACCACCTTTCCCTCCATGAAATCCCCTTGTGGGGCGATTGTATAAATCCACATCAAATGCAGAACCTATGTCAATGAGAAAATGGTCTTGTGTTTCTTTCCAAATTTCGGTTATCAAATAATTAGAAAGTGGCCCACAAGCGAAGAGAACAACGAGTTCCTCACCATCAAAATTACTGATATAATCTTTCAAATCATCAATAATGGAATAATCATGCAACCAAGCATTCGTTCCGACTTTGAAATGCTTTGAAACAGGGAATGGTAATTGTTCAACATTTCCATTTTCATTCCCTACAAAAACAACATTTCTCTTTTTCAAAATTAGTGGAAGTGTCATTTGCACTTCTTCATGGTTTGCATTAACAAAAAGAGTCGCATAAGTCAAATGTGTTTTATCTTGATACATTTCATAATGTTTTTCGCCTTTGATATTGCATACTGAACAAGAAGGGCAAGTGATACCCCAATACAGACCCTTTGCCTCAAATGACAATGAATCTGTAATTCTTTTAGCCGCAATTCTTTCATTTTCATTAGTGGGGTCAAAATTCCAAACATTCGTGCTTTCTATTTGTCCCTGTGTTCGCTCTAAAGGTATCATTTCAAGTAAGCGATATTCTCCATCACCCCAACGGGAAATAGCAAAAGGTTCACCATCGTCAAGCCGTTCCAAAAAATCATCCAATACATCATCCATTGGTTTCATTTACCATACCTCTTTTGACAAAATCTCATCATTTCAGTCCGATACTCATACCATCGTTCAATATCTTTTCCATGAATTTCCTCTAATGGTTTTTCGGGTCGTGATTCTCCAAATGATAATGCAAAAGAATCATCTAATTGAATGTAAGGTATGTTGTGAACAGAATGAAGATTTCCTGTATAGTGCGTCAAAACATAAGAAGCCAAAATATCATCACCTTTCGTGTGAATAAGTTTTCTTTCATCTTCTTCAAGATTCCAATACTCATGCAAAACTAAACCGCATAATTTACGGTCAATGACATAACACCTTCCGCAAATCTCCGCTTTACCTTCAATGATGGGGATTGAATACTCATTGATAAAATTTGGGCTTCTTCCAAAAAATGTGTGAAAACAATTGGGTTCTTTTATCCATTCATCTCTTAGTTTTATCAAGGATTCTTCGGGTAGCATTAAATCATCATCGTGAAGAACAATCATCGGGTTTTTGGAGAGAGTTCCAACACAAAAACGAGTTATTAAGCCAAAATCTTCGGGATTTTTACAATTTACTACTTTAACAATCTTGTAATCCTCGCCTTCAAACTCAATGTGTTCATCGGGATTGTTATTCCAAATGATAATCTCATCAATGAGGTCATCATGGAAAATATACTCATCCACAATATCTTTAATGTTTTGAATTCGTTTCCACGACAATAATCCAATAGAAATCTTCAATTTAATTCCTCCAAATAATCATCCACAAAATCAGTATCAAAATCGCTAACTCTTTGTTCGGGTTTGAACATGGAGGTTTCTATCTGTGAATGAAACAACATATCGTAAGTATTTAGACCTTCCTCTTTACCGATATTTTGTAAAAATGAAGTATGAGGGGCAATCTCAAAACGACCTTTTCGCCAATAATGAGCCATCGGATTCGCCCATGAACCTTTATCTGTCAATTCAACATGAGTCAAAAACTCATCACCTTGCGGAATGGGGTGAGGCATCGTGTCTTTGAATTTCACACCAAACCACATTTCTATTTCATCCCAAACTCTTTTCCAAGTAGCCCAACCTTGACAAGTGAACCTATCTCGGACTCCAACAATGTTAGGTTCTAACCAATCACCATCCAAGCAAATATCGTTCCATTGTGCGTTGGTAAAACTCGTAATTGAGAAAATAGCATCATTATCTTCGTATTTGTCTAAATTGTATTCTAAAAATCTCAAACAGTCGGGATGGAGAATTGTGTCATCTTCAAAGTGGATAACTCGTTCAGCCATCTCAAATCCTTTCTTAAGAATGAATCCTGTGTTCCCTGCACAACCTTTATTTTCTTCATGGGCGAAAACTTGATAATCTAATTTTGATTCTCTCAAAATCGCCACCATTTCGGTCTGTCTTTCGGGATAACCCCCATCAAGGCTTACCAAAACAAGGTAGCCATCAATACCTTCGGCATTTTCAAGGGATTTCACTACTTGTGAAAAATAATCGGGTCTTCGCCAAGCCGCAAGGGTAATAATTTTCATTTCCAACCCTCAATGAATAATACATAGTTTCCCGCAGGGAAAGGTTCACGATACTTTTCACCTTTGATTGTTTCAACGGTTTCATAATAATTCCAAAGTGATTTCACCCCTTCGGGTGTATCTGTCCTTATGTGGTATTCATCATTTTTATTCGGTAGGATGCTATCTCCAACCTTTCCATTCAATGACCACAGAATTTTCTTGTAGCCGAAACATTTCAATTTGTCAAGATTTTCTTCCACCCAAGCATCAAGATATTTATTGTAGCCAACAGGGAATGAAACCAAACAATTATCGGCCTCATCTAAAATTTGTTTCAACGCTACAATTGAACCTTCCTTATCCACGATATTTTGCCTTTCATTCGTAGCATAATCAGTAGTCCCAATATGTTCAATCGTGGAAATACTCAATACATTCTGCATCAGTAAATCTTGATTCTCCATGAAATCAACAATGGTTGCTCTTAAATCATAAGGGTCAATAACTTCATGTTTTACATTATCTTGATAGTAAGGCATAACTGCCCCGACTTCCACAACATCGTTTGGATTTTCATTTAACCATCCCAAAGCAACCGCAATCTCAATCTCCCTTTCAGTATTCCATGTTTGAGAGTATTCGTGGTGAAAATAATCATCGGGATGAATTATTCTCCAATTAACCTTGCGTGAGGAAAGATTCATAGTATCACACATCATACTTCTCAAGGTCGTTTCTAACCATCTTCCGAACCAAATCTTCAAATGATGTTTTTGGTGTCCAACCCATCTTTTCTTTTGCTTTAGTAGCATCCCCTCGCAAAACATCCACTTCCGCAGGTCGGAAGAATCTTGGGTCTTGACCCACGAATGGTTTCCAATCTTCAATTCCAATTTCATCAAATGCAATTTCTAAAAAATCTCCGATAGAATGTGATTCGCCCGTAGCAAGCACATAATCATCGGGTTCATCTTGTTGTAGCATCAGCCACATTCCTTCAACATAGTCGGGGGCATAACCCCAATCACGCTTTGACTCAAGATTACCAAGCATGATAATATCCTCAAGACCCTTTGCGATTTGAGCGACACCATCGGAAATCTTTCGTGTGACGAATTCAATTCCTCGTCTTTCCGATTCGTGATTGAACAAAATTCCATTACAAGCGAACATATCGTGAGATTCTCGGTAATTCTTTACCATCCAATACGCATAGAGTTTTGCTACCCCGTATGGAGAACGAGGATAAAATGGGGTTGTTTCCTTTGAAGGGTTCTCCACCATTTGTCCAAACATTTCACTTGTGGAGGCTTGGTAAAATCTAATTTCCTTTCCCGTATCTTGTTGATATTCTCTAATTGCTTCAAGAAGTCGTAAAACTCCTATTCCATTAACATCACTTGTTTGTTGTGGAATAGACCATGATGAGCCAACAAAAGATTGTGCGGCAAGATTATACACTTCATCGGGGGATGATGCCTTCAATGCACGGTATAGGGAATTTTGGTCTGTCATATCCGCAATAAGGAATTGAAAATGTTCTGCCTCTTCAAGATGGGCTGTGTTTATTCTATTCTTTGATGAAGAACGGCGTTCCACACCATATACTTCATATCCTTTGTCCAATAGCAAATCTGCTAAGTGGCTTCCATCCATTCCATTTACACCTGTTATCAATGCTCTTTTCATAATAAATTCTCCATAAATTCAATAAGGGCATGGATTTCTCCATTCTCCCTATCCTTTAATTGTCTAACCCTTTCATAACCTTTTGCCTGAAATTCTTCATATTCTTCATCATCATAGAAGATTTCTTCAATAGTTTCCACCCATTCCGTGCTTTCATCTCCATAAGGTATGATAATAGCGGCATCTCCTACTGCCTCAATGATAGATGGATAATTTTGAACCATGACAGGGACTCCGTGAGCCATAGGTTCAACAGCAGACATACCATAGCCCTCAAAACGACTTGGGAATATGAACAATTTAGTGGAATCCCAAACATCCTCCATTCTTTCAACATAAGGAAGTATCTCCACCCTTCCATCACGCATAGCCCATGAATCGGCTATCATTGAAATAAATTCTTCTTTTTGTCCACCATAACCTCCAAGCAAAACCCTGTATGTCCATTTATTTGAATAGTCATTTACAATATCGGCCATGTATGAGCGACCTTTGTGATACATAGGATTTATCATGGTAATATCAACATTTTTCAATTTCTCCTTGTTAATTCGGTCTTTTGGTAATACCGGGTGGAGAACAAAGGTTGGTGTTCGTTGTTCAAAATCAATAAAACGACTTGACCATTCGGAACAGGAAATGATAAAATCGGGTTGAAAATACAAAGGTGAGTCAATAGCCCAATAACCCAAAGTATCATCTTGTAATAAAGGTGAGTTATAATCAAAACAGCCCTTAATGTATTCGTGCATTTTATCCGCTACAATCTCCCAATCTCCTTCATCCTTCATCATCTGTTCCAAATGAAGGCGAATTATCTTGTCTAAATCAAAATGTAAAATCCCTACCTTGACTCCCAATTCTTTAACATGGGAAATAAAGGCTTCATACGGATAGCCTATTTTCCTACAATTGCTGACAAGAATATGAGAATAGCCATTTTCTTCTATGTGGGATTTAGCCTCTATCAAAAATCTCTTCATTCCATTTGAATCTTCAAGGTTGGTTTCTCCAACATCAAGACGATGCACATTTTCAGTCCCATTGTCCATCCCCTCCACAAATTTACGGGGTGTGATTCCCCATGCCTCCACACCCTTATTGTTCAATGATTCAACAAGGCTTGAATTATACCTTTCAGCCCCTCCAAAATCGGGAGGCCAATGTAAAGCGACTATTCCAACCTTCATAGATTCCACAACCAACGATTTCTATTGGATGAAATAATCCAACCCTCGTTAGCCAAATCTTCAAGGGCTTTACGCACTTTATGACGATTGCTTCCACCATCACACCCTAAGCGTTTTGATAATTGAGTCATGGTCATTTCTCCATTAACTTGAAGTGATTCTGCTACAAGGCGATGATACTTTCTTTCTCTATCTTGCACTTGTGTTGTAGGCGGAAAATAGAGCGTTCCATTCCCGAAGCCATCGGAAAGTATGACTCCGTCTTCCAATAAATCATGCAACCACCGAGTTATTTTAGGTCGCCAATGACTATTTTCCTTCCTTAATTGTCTAAGGATAGTGGATTTACGAACCCCGTTTGGGCTATCTATGACTATATTGACTATTTCTTGAAGATGATTCATGGTTTTTTCATACTCCCTACGACTCATCATCTCCCTATATCGCATTCCGTTTATCTTAGGCGTTTCAACCTGCGTTTTAGAAGGTATATGGTTCACCGTAGGCTTAACATGGGCTTTTAATGCCTTAATAACCTCTCCTTCATCAATCCCTTCATGTTCAGCCATAATCGGCATCAACAAATCCTCAATGGCGACCCCTCTTTTCACCATCGGAATAAAGGGCAAAATGGCCTCTTCAACATTTACCATAAATACTGCATTGTCGGAAGGAGTATCTAATCCTTCTTCCTTTGAGCATGGAGGACTCGCCAATCAACATGATTAGGATTATTTTTCCACAAGGTTAAAAGGCGTTTATATCCCTTTTTACCAACCACATTAGCAGTAGTGAATGATATGAAGACAGGTGCTTTTAACACAGTCCCCGCCACCCTAACTCTTTCCGATGGACTTAATGAATCCAATGTTTCATCAGCCCTTACATGAGCATATATTTCCGCATAGGGGGCAAATTCTATCCCCCGAAGGAATGCAATAATTGATGCTCTCACTTGCCGTGTATATTTCTGCCCTTTTCTGCGCTTACTGTTCGCCATATTTTTTAATTATCGTCACCCTTAATAAACAATTCGGGCAAGATTTAGACAATAACGGGCAAGATTTCGGCAGTAGTCGGGCAAGATTTAGACAGTTTTGAAATCAGTCGGGCAGGTTTTCGGCAGTTTTAGTTTTTGTCCATTAAACAGGCTACTGCGAGCCATTTTGACCATCAAAATATGCTAAGTCGGGCAAGAAAAGGTAAGAACGGGGTCGTTTTCGGCAATCTCAAAATACATAGAGAGTAGTAAATGATTCTAAATGTCAAATCATTCACACCCCGTTTTTTGGGGTCGTTGGAGGTTGGGAATTCCCGACTTTTTGGAAAAAGTCCTATCAAAAACCCAATTT